>Ga0185299_10000214_pt1 | contig 173502 bp, 166 predicted proteins | sample PaiPotPPA55metaG_FD_128002 | JGI IMG/M metagenome (GOLD analysis project Ga0185299, IMG submission 128002) | Iron sulfur acid spring bacterial and archeal communities from Banff, Canada, to study Microbial Dark Matter (Phase II) - Paint Pots PPA... ...
CGGATCGTATGCACAAAGCGCTTGCAAGCCGTTCGCCGCGTCGTATCCGTTGCCACGCGCGATCTGGAGCCGGGGAGCTCGACCTCGGGAATCATTCCCGACATCGACGGTCTAGGCGCGATGATCAACGATGCGTGGCGCGAGCTCGCAACGCGCGAACGCCGCTGCGTGCTGGCTGTCGGGTTGCCCGACGCTCAGTTACACGGTGTCGAGCTGCCAAGCGTGCGCGCGCATGGGCGCAATCGAATCGCGTTGCTCGAAGCACGGCGTTACCTACGAGATTATCCATATAAGGACGCTCTCGTTCGTCTGCATCCTCTCAAAGAGCGCGAAAGTCAATTTGCACTGGGGATCGTTCGTGGCGAGACCCTGCGTTCGAGACTCGATGCCCTCAAATCGAGTTCTTTACGCGTGGTCGCGGTCGACCACGAATCGCTAGCCCTTCAACGTTCGCTGCCGGACTATGACGCGATCCTCGACATCGGCTTCGAGCGGAGCAGCCTGCATGCTTTTGGCCGCGCACTCCCCGTCACGCTGCCTATCCCCTACGGGGGCGAGCGGATCAGCTACGCAATCGAACGGGAGCTCGCCATCGATGCGCCCTGCGCCGAAAAACGTAAGCGCGTGCACGGCACGAGCGGAGCGGGCGAGACCGCTCGAGACGCACTGATCGCCGACGTCGTTGCGCTCATGCGCACGATCGACCCGAGAGGTAAGCATCTGGATCGTATCGCGCTTGTCGGAAACGGTGCGCGGCTGAAGAACCTCGCCCCCGACCTCGAGCGTGCGTGCCGGCGGCGCGTCGAGGTTGCAGCGTCGGCGATTCTAAGCGGTGACGCGTATCCGCGCGACGTTTTCCTCGGAGCGGCTCCAGATTGGAACCTCGCCGCCGGCTTGAGCCTTTGGACAACAGGCGCCGCTTGATGCGCTTTGATTACAGACGGTCCAGGAGGCCGGCGTTTTTGAGGATCCGGGCGCACCGCGGCCAGTCCAAGGCACTGGGCGCGCCTTTGGGTACCCTGGCCCTCATTAGCGCCGTTCTACTGCTCGGTTGGACTTGGCAAGGTTGGCACGCATCCTCTGCCGCGCAACGCAGCCCGGGTCGACAAAACGAGTACTCGCCGCGGCGAATCGAGCTGACCGGAGTAAGACGGCTTGTAGCCGCTACGCACCCGAGGACCGGCCAGAAACGCTTGCGTACCCGCACCCGCCGGCTGTATCCGCTACCATCGGCTACGCGGTTGCTTGCTGCTCCGGCTCGAGTTCCGCTCCGCGAACCACGAGACGAACGTGCGAGCAAACCCGCGCCTCGCACGCCCTCCCGCAACGTCGAAACGGTGTTGGCTCTCGCCGTCGGCGACCGACCGCAAGCAATCATCAACGGGACCGCGGGAACTCGCATCGTAACGGTCGGCGACCGCATCGCGGGCCGCAGAGTCATAGCGATCGGACTCGACGGTGTTCGACTCGAGGACGGCTCGCTGCGCCATTTGGCCTTCAAGGTGCGATGAACAGAGTCTGCACACTGCTCCTCCTACTTTTAGTCGTGTCCGCTCGCACGCCGGCGCAGGCGCATTCGATCTCGCTCGATGCGCGTAATGCGACGCTCAACGATGTGATCTTCATGCTGGCAGCCCAGTCGGGCAAGAATCTCGTCGCGGATGGTTCGATTCGCCCCAGCCGAGTGACGTTGCATCTACGCGACGTTTCTTTCGATGAGGCCCTCGACGTGCTCGCCCGAACTGCCGACCTGCAGGTCCGGCGGGCGGGCAGCGTCTATCTGATCGGTCCGAGGATGAGAACTCCCGATGCGGCGGGCGTGCAAGTCGCTTTCGAAGTGCGGGTCGCCGACGTGTTGGCCGGACATATGGCGAACGACTTGGGCCTTGGGGCCGGTGCGGCGAGCTACGCACTCTCAAATACTCATAAGATCAGCGCTTTTTTGGATGCCCTGATCACTGAAGGCGGCGCTAAAATCCTAGCCGCTTCCAAAATCGTGACCTCGAACAATCGCGAAGGTGACATCCTGATCGGGCAGGCCTATCCGGTTTTCTTTTCCGACGCTAAGCTTGGAACCCAAACTCTGCAGTTCGTCGACGTCGGAGTCAAGCTTCGATTGACGCCCACGATTGGCATCGACGGGAGCGTGACCGTTGACCTCCAACCGGAATACAGTGCAATCGAAGCGCTCGGCGACAACGTTGCATTGACCGATCGTAAGATCGAATCGACGCTGCGCGTGCGCGAAGGCGAAACGATCGTCTTAGGAGGACTTCTGAACGATATTGACGCCGCGGCCGTGAGCAAGATGCCTTTTTTGGGCGATGTAGCGGTTCTTGGCACGAGCCTTCGCGAACGCCAACGCCGGCATGCTCGCGACGAGATCGTCTTCCTGATCACGCCGCACGTCTTGGGTCCCTCGGTTCGAAAGCCGCGCAAAACAAGAGGCGGCCACTCGGCATGAAGCCAAGGTAGCGGCGATGTTCCGCTACCTTACCGCAGGCGAATCGCACGGTCCGGCGCTAGTCGGGATCTTGGATGGGCTGCCGGCGCATCTTGTGCTCGATGTTACCGCCCTCAATGCAACGTTGGCTGCGCGCCAGGGCGGCTATGGGCGCAGCAAGCGCATGCAGATCGAGAGCGACCGGATCGAATTTTTGGCCGGCGTGCGCGGATCGGAAACGCTCGGGTCACCGATCGCGGTTGTGATTCGCAATCGCGATTTCGACAACAACCGCGCGTTGATGGACCCGTTGACAGGCTCCGGAGCAGCGCTGACGAACCCGCGGCCTGGCCATGCCGACTACGCGGGCGCCCTCAAGTACCGGCAGCGCGATCTGCGCAACGTTCTGGAACGAGCGAGCGCGCGAGAGACGGCGATGCGCGTTGCGTTGGGCGCGATTTGTGCGCAGTTTTTGGAAGCGCTCGGCATCTTGACGACTTCGTATGTCACCCAAATCGGCGATGTCGAAATCGACGATACCCAATCTGCGGATTTGTCCTTTCTGGGTGAGAACCCAGTGCGCTGCCCGGATGCCACGGCGTCAGCACGCATGATAGCCGCAATTGACGATGCGAAAGCCTCCGGAGACACCTTGGGAGGCGCATTCGTCGTGCGCGTCGATGGAATGCCGGCTGGAATTGGATCGAATCGGCAGCCGGATACGCGGCTCGACGGCATTTTGGCCGGCGCGCTGATGGGTATGCAGACAGTCAAAGCGGTTGAAGTCGGCGCGGGCGCGGCGGTTTCTGCACGGGCCGGCTCCCAAGCGCACGACACGTTCGCCTTGCACGACGGCGTGGTGGCGCGCGGTTCCAATCGCGCCGGCGGCATCGAAGGCGGGATGTCGAATGGGCAGCCGATTCTGCTTCGCGTCTTCGTCAAACCGATCCCGACGCTGAGCAAGCCCCTGGCATCGGTCAATCTCCACGAGGGTTCGCCGGCGCCGGCTGCGCTCGTACGCAGCGACGTTTGTGTCGTCCCGGCGGGATCGATCGTTGGTGAAGCGATGACGCGCCTTGCGCTGACCGGACCGGTACTTGAAAAGTATGGCGGCGATTCACTCGAAGAGACTCTCGATAACCTGCAGCGCGCAACCCAAGCCGCAGCCAGGCTGTTCGGTGCGCAACGCACCAGCAAGGAGAGCTAAATTGTGCATCCGGAAGACCGGATTCCACTAGACCCGGGCGATGCGAAATCACCTTGCCTTAGTTGGATTCATGGCAGCCGGAAAATCAACGATCGGCAAACGTCTGGCGCGCAAGTTGAAGGTGCCCTTCGTTGACGTCGATGACCTGATCATACGCGAGCGCGGCCCGATTGCGGACATCTTCTACGCCCAGGGAGAACCGGCGTTTCGCCAGTACGAGCACGATGTCATCGCGCGTGCGCTCGATGAAAAAGTATCCGTGATGGCGGTCGGCGGAGGCGCGGTCACCTTCGAACCCACCTTGCGATTGCTAAAAAAACACGCCTATCGGATCTTCATCAAAGTGCCGGCTGAACAAATCGCCGCACGCTTGCGACGCAGCCCTCGCGTGCGCCCGCTCTTGGGGCCGCAGCCAACCTTGCACCACATTAAAGAGCTCTACGAGAAACGCATGGAGGGCTACGCCCACTCGGATTTAACCGTCGGAGCGAACGAGCTCACGACGCCCCAGATCGTCGATCAGATCGTCGAGTGGATGCACCGCAAAAAGATCACCCTTTGAGCCGTAACGACGATCTGGGCTATCCAATCGTCGTCGCACCTAGTATTCGCTCGCATTTACGGCGTTTCATAACGGAGCGCTACGGCGAGTTTGTTGTGCTGTGCGACCGCAATCTGGCTGCCACGGCCGACCGGTTAACCCGCGGTATACGCGGTAAGCTCGGCCTCATGCCGTTTGACCTGGGCGAAAAACGTAAACGCCTGATTACGGTCGAGCGAGTTCTCGATGCACTGACTGGCAGCGGAGCGCAGCGCGCAACGACCGTGGTCGGCGTCGGGGGCGGCGTGGCTGCTGACGTGTTCGGGCTTGCGGCCTCGCTTTATATGCGCGGCATCGCGTACGTTGGGGTGGCGACATCACTCGTAGCGATGGTCGATGGGGCAATTGGCGGCAAGACCGCCGTCAATCTGCAACGCGGAAAAAACCTGGCGGGAACTTTTGCGGATCCGCGTGCAGTGTTTTGCCACGTCGATGCGCTGCAAATGCTTCCGTACCGCCGCCTGCGCGACGGACTCGCCGAAATCGTCAAAGCGGCCATTCTCGAAGGCGGCGAATTTTTCGATCTGCTCGAACATTTCGCTGCGCACCGCTTTCCGCTGTGGCCTTGGGAACAAATCGTCGAGGAAGCGATCAAAGTCAAGACGATGCTGGTCGGCGACGATCGTTTGGAAACGGGCGCCCGCGAGGCGCTCAACCTTGGGCACACGTTCGCGCACGCGATCGAGCGGGCCAGCCGATATCGCATTTCACACGGCGCTGCGGTCGCGGTGGGGCTGCGAACGGCAGGCCTGCTATCCTTAGCGACCGGGCGTTTTAGCCGCGCCGACCACGCTCGCGTTTTGACGCTGCTGGCCCTGTTAGGCCTGCCGCTCCGGGCGCCTGCCCTCCGCCCGACCGACATTCTCACGGCGATGGAGGTCGACAAGAAGCGGCGCGACGGGAGGCTGCGCTTCGTTCTGCCGCTAGCGATCGGAGATGTTGAACCGGGCGTCGAAGTCCCAACCCGTGCGCTGCGGCGCGCCGTCGAGGCGTGCGTCACGCAACCAACGCAGCGAGAGTTTGTCTAAGGTAGGGGTTGTGATATAACAGGTGGGTATGTTCGGACTCTTTCTCCCTCTCGTCGTCGCGACCGTAGTGGCGGCCGCCCCCGCGCCGCAACCGACGATCCCCCCGGAAATCGGCAGTGTCGTCTCACGCGGGCATTGCAACGACGGCCAGCGCACGCTCCTGCGCGTGCTGCCGGTTTTGATCCACAACGATAATACGATTTCGAGTGCGGCCGGCGGCCTAGCCAGAGTCGACTCGACCAACGAAGCCGCCACAACCTTCGCCGTCAATCACATGCGCGTTCTGAGCACCCAGCTCTTCAAGAATCTCGGCGATGCGAAAAAGGAGTTGACCAAGCTTCACGGGCTGGCCGCCGCGAGCATAAATCCCGACGAGTCGCGCCACTTCTCGGATGTCGCGGATTCCTTGGACGCCGTCGTCGCCGAACAGAACGCGGTCGCAGATCAACTCAACGGCTATGCCGACACGGCGGATATGAGCATACTGTACACCGGATCTGAGACCGAACGCCAAATGCGATCGGCGACGGGGCCGGCGGAGAATAATTACTTGGCGGCGCTCGACGCACAGCAGCAAGCCAAGGGGTCAATGGCACAAAGCGACATCGGAGCCCTGACCACGAACGTGTTCCGTGACGTCCAGTCGTTGCGCGGACAACTCGCCCAGACCGAAGCTCAAACGACGCAGCAGGTTCGCGACATCGTGAAGACCTGCGCGCCAAAACGCAAACCGTAGCCGCCCGCGCCGTTGAGGCGTTGCCGCTCATCAGGTCGTCACGCTTCGATGCGCCGCTGACGTACGCGTGCGGTGATCTCGACCTGCACCTGGGTGACGTCGTGCGCGTGCCGCTCGGCGAGCGGGAAGTCTTTGCATTCGTGACCAGCGATCCGTACGATGCCGCTTCCGAGCGACCTCTGCGTTCGGTGATCGAAAGAACAGCCGCCCCGCCGGCATTCAACGCGACCGGGTTAGCGCTCGCCCGATTCATTGCGGCTTACTATATATGCACGCTGGGCGAAGCGCTGTCGGCGGTAGTCTTAAATGCGGCGGTGCCACGGGTGCTCGACCGGTTGACGCGCGCGCCAAACCCTCCGCATGGGACGCGCTATCCCTCAGTGCCAAGGCGACTCCTAAGGTTGATCTGGGAGGAGTTGCCTTCAGAATTTTCGCTGTCCGCTCTCCTGAGGCACCCGGAAGCCCGCCGGTCTGGCGACCGCGGTGCCCTGTTGCGAGCCGTGGGCACGCTCGTTCGCGGCGGCGATCTGCTGCGCGAGCGCGTCTTTGCCGACCCCCGCACGCGTGAACACCGGATCAAAACGCTGTATCCAGCTCTCGCGCCAATCCGCGGCCCCAAAGCACGAGCTTTGGTCGACTTTGTGCGCGCGCATCCCGGCGTTCCGCGCGCCGATGCGCTCCTGGCGGGTTTCTCGAATGCGGTCATAGCGCGGACGGTTGCCGCCGGAGCCCTCAGCGAACGCCACACCACACGCCAGCGCAAACGGCTTGCGGCCCCGGACGCGCCAGAGCGTTTCACGCTCACGCCCGAGCAAGCATCTGCCCTGCTCGATATCACGCGGCGGTTGCGAACGGGCGCGTTTTCCCAAGTTCTACTGCACGGAATCACCGGCAGCGGGAAGACCTTCGTCTACATCCAAGCGATCCGGGAGGTCGTGCGCTCCGCAGGACGCGCGATCGTGCTGGTTCCGGAGATCTCGCTAACACCCCAAACGGCGCGCCGGTTTGAAGAAGCCTTCGGTCAGCGCGTGGCTGTGCTGCACTCCGCACTGTCGGAGCGCGATCGGTACGACGCATGGCAAGCGTGCGCGCAAGGCGACGTCGATGTCGTGGTGGGAGCCCGCAGCGCCGTGTTCGCACCACTGGAAGACGTACGCCTGTTGATCGTCGATGAGGCGCACGAAACGTCGTACAAACAAGAGAGCGTACCGCGGTATGATGCTTTGACCGTCGCGCGCAAACGAATGCAGCTCGAAGGCGGCGTACTGGTGCTGGGAAGCGCCACGCCATCGGTTGAATCCTATTTTGCAGCGCGCAGCGGAAAGATCGCTTACCTCTGCTTGCACTCCCGCGCCACACTGCAGCCCTTGCCTGCCGTGCGCGTCGTGGACATGGCGGCCGAATTTGAATCGGGAAACCGGCATATCTTCAGTTCTGCTCTGACGCAGGCGCTCGCCGAGCGGCTTGAGCGAAATGAAAAGTGCGTTTTGTTCGTCAACCGTCGCGGCAGCGCGCGCTTCGTGCTCTGCCGTGCGTGTGGCTACGTGCCGCAGTGCCGGCGCTGCAGCGTCGCGTTGACCGTGCACCGCAGCGAGGGCCTCATGCGGTGTCACTACTGCGATGCGCAAGAGCCGCTTCTGACCGAGTGTTCGGTTTGCCGCTCGCCGTCCACCCGCGAGTTCGGCATCGGCACTCAACGCGTGGCCGCCGAAGTAGAGCGGCTGTTTGCAAACGCTTGCACGATTCGCATGGACAGCGACACGACGACGCGGGTCGGCGATCATGCACGGTTGCTGCAGGAATTCGAGCGTCGCGGCGACGTGCTGGTGGGCACCCAGATGGTCGCCAAAGGGTTGGACTTTCCAGAGGTCACCTTGGCTGGCGTCGTTGCCGCCGATTTGGGCCTTCACGGGACGGATTTCCGGGGCGCCGAGCAGACGTTCGGCTTGATCACGCAGGTGTGCGGCCGCAGCGGCCGCGCACGTCCGGGCGAAGCGATCGTGCAAACCTATCGGCCCGACCATCCGGCAGTGCGCTTCGCGTGCGCCCACGATTACGTGGGCTTTGCCGAGGCCGAGCTCGCTGAGCGTGGGCAAGCAGCCTGGCCTCCGTTCGCGCGTCTGATCTATTTGGGTGTGATCGGCAGAGCCCAGGACGCGGTCATGGCGCGGGCGGAGCAGTATGCCGCGGAGTTGCGCAGCGCGCGCATCGGGGAGATTCTTGGCCCCGCTCCCTACCCGATCGCGCGGCTCAACAACGAATGGCGCTACCGGATCGCTATCAAGACGAAGACACCGGCGGCGGTGCGAACGGCACTGCGCGAGCTGATCCTTCCCGCGGCGCGCCGCGAGCGCGCCACGCGGCTGGCGATCGACGTAGACCCCTAGTGCGGCCAAGCGGGAGGTACCGCCTCACGCACGCCCGTAGATGACCGGCTGCGATGACGCCTAAACAAACTTTCACCAGCCTTTTCGATCCGCTCGGGATCAGCCAAGCGTCGGCAGCCGTGTGGCAAGCGATGCTCTCCGACCCCGAACATCTGCTCCGCTCGCAGCAGCAGTTGGCTCGCACCTGGCTCGACACGCTCGAAGCCGGCGCAACCGGCAAGCCCGACACGCTGCCCGAGGAAGCCAAGCCTCAGCGGGGCGACAAGCGTTTCGCGCATCCGGCGTGGGAGGAGAACCTTGGACTGCGCGCGCTCAAGCAGGCCTACCTCGTTGCGACGGATGCCGTCCTCTCGAGCATCGAGAACACGCCCGGCGCCGATCCTAAGACCATTCGGCGAGCGAAGTTTTTTGCGAAACAATTTGCGGATGCAATGAGCCCGACCAATTTTGCCTTTTTCAACCCGCTCGTCATCGAAGAGACGCTGCGCACCGGGGGTGAGAACCTCGCCAAAGGCATGCAGAACTTGATCGAAGACATCCACGAAAACGGCGGACGGCCGGCCTTGGTCAACAAGAAAGCATTTCAAGTCGGCAAGAATGTCGCGGTTAGTCCGGGGCGCATCGTCTTTCGTAACGATCTCTGCGAACTGATCCAGTACAGCCCGGCAACGCAAACCGTGTATCAGATACCGGTCCTGATCATCCCGCCTTGGATCAACAAGTACTACGTGCTCGATTTGCAGCCCGAAAACAGTTTAATCAAGGGCCTAATCGACCAAGGGTTCACGACCTTCGTGATCTCCTGGCGTAACCCCGACGCGCGAATGCGCGACATAACGATGCGCGACTATCTCGTGCGCGGGCCGCTGGAGTGCAGCCGTATCGCCGCGAAGATTTGCCGGGCCGAAGCCGTCAATGCGATCGGCTATTGCATCGGCGGGACGTTGACGGCAATGCTGTTGGCCTATCTGGCCAAACGTAAGGAGCCCACAATCGGCTGCGCGACATTCCTCGCGTCCCTGATCGATTTTTCAGATGCCGGCGAGATCGAAGCCTTCCTGGGTGAGGACGCGCTCGCGCACATCGAGAAGAAGATGGGCGAGCGCGGCTACTTGGATGCACGCGACATGAGCGACAGCTTCAACATGCTGCGAAGCAATGACTTGATTTGGTCGGTGGCGGTCAATCGTTACCTGCTGGGCAAGGAAGCGCCGGCCTTCGATCTGCTCTACTGGAACAGCGACTCAACGCGCATGCCGGCCGCAATGCACGCGTACTATCTGCGCAACATGTATCTGGAGAACAACCTCGTACGCGCCAACGCGCTCGAAATCGACGGAACGAAACTCGATTTAGGTGAGGTGCGCAACGACATCTATTGTGTGGCGACGCTCGAAGATCACATCGCGCCTTGGAAGTCGGTCTACCGGCTCACCCAACTCGTGGCCGGAGAAATCGCGTTCCGCCTCGGCGCATCCGGCCACATCGCCGGCATCATCAATCCGCCCGCCAAGAAAAAGGGTTCGTGGTGGGCAGCCGTCGGCAACCCCGCCGATCCCGAGGCGTGGTTGCGCGCCGCTCGCAAACACGAAGGATCGTGGTGGCCCGATTGGTACGCGTGGCTCGCACAGCGCAGCGGCGAGCGCGTCGCCGCGCGGGAACCGGGCTCAAAAAAATACCCGGCCGGGGAACCCGCGCCGGGCGCGTACGTCCTAGCCAGCTAGCTTTTCGTTAGCTCTTTTTTGCGGCTGCCTTGCGCACCGTTTTTCGGGCGCCGGCTTTCCTGCGAGCGGGAGCTTTGGCAGCCTTCTTGCCCGGGGTCGACGCTAGCGCTTGAAGGGCTTTAGCAAGACGCGATTTCTTGCGCGCCGCCTTATTGGGATGGATGATCCCCTTGGAAGCGGCCTTATCGAACTGCGATTCGACGATGCGGGCTAACGCCGGGTCAGCGGCCACAGCAGCTTTCTTATGGAGGGTTTTGAGGCGCGTTTTCACGCCGAGATTGCGTTGCGTTCTTTTTTCGGCTTGGCGCACCCATTTGACGGCCGCCTTGATGTTCGGCAAACTTGACTCCTTACGGACGCTGGAATACGAGGCGGATTGTACCACAGCCCATCGGCAGGGTCTAGGATACAACGGCGGCGACGCCTCCGAAGCGGATGGAAGAAGTCCCGTCGCGGCTAACGATGTGACTATAGCGATGAAGACCTACCTGTCGCTGCGCTTCGAGCGCGCGCTTGCTCCGGCCGAAGAGTCTTCGCTCTTGGCGGGCGCCCAAGATGCGGGCTGGGAGATGCAATTGTGCAAGAGCGAGCGCTTCGGACGCAGCTACGCCTTGCTGCGCGCCGTGCGGGACGCGCCGTCAGCTGACTTTGCGCAATCCTATTCCGGCGCACAGAGCTACGAGGAGCCGCTGCTTGCTCTGGCCATCGAGCCGGAAGCGCGGGAAGCTCTGCCGTCGCTGGTCGCCGCACTCGGCGGGCCGGGTGCCCCCGAGGGCGTGGTCCGCGCAGAAAGCCGCTCCGGCATCCTGCTGCTGGAGTTTTCGCCGCGCCGCACCTCGTGGCGGCTGGTCCGCGCTCTGTTCGATGTCGAGCTCAGACGCTTCGGGTCCACCGTGCGGCGAACCACGCTGCTTTCGCCACTCTCACCGGAAATGGAAGCGCAGATCGCGGCTGACGGGCTAGAGGAGCCGCAGCTGGACCAATCGCGAGTCTTGGAGGCGCTGATTGCCGACGTCGATCACTGAGCTCGGCCAATACATCGGCATCAATGACATCATCGACGTTTTGGCAACGAGCGTGCTGGTCTATTACGTACTCCTGCTGATTCGCGGCACGCGTGCCGTGCAGATCCTGGGAGGCGTGCTGTTTTTGGTGCTGCTCCTAGGCGTGGCAAACCTGGCGCACCTTTTGCTGCTCGGTACCATCCTGCAGTTGATCGTGCTCGGCGCTGCGGTCAGCTTGCCGATCGTGTTCCAGCCGGAATTGCGCCGGGTGCTCGAACGGCTTGGACGCGGCGGTTTGTTTCGGTTCGATCGCTCCGCGGGGCGAACGTCGCGGGGCGAAGATCGCGCCATTGCCATCCTCTCGAAGACGGCCTTCATTCTGGCCCACAACCGGTTCGGCGCGCTGATCGTCATCGAACAATCCAGCGGCCTGCAAGACGTAATCGAGAGCGGAACGCCGGTTGGCGCGGAGCTTTCCGGAGAATTGCTGCTCGCACTCTTTGCGCCTCGCTCCCCGCTGCACGATGGCGCCGTCATCGTGCGCGATCAGACGATCGTAGCCGCGAGTTGTTTTTTGCCGTTGGCCGAGCCGTCGCTCGCCGAGCGCCGGCTGGGAACGCGGCACCGAGCGGCGCTCGGTTTGGCGGAACAGACCGACGCCGCCGTAATCGTGATCTCCGAAGAAACGGGCCACGTAGCAGTCGCAAAGGACGGCAGGTTATCGCGCGACATCGGCGACGAGGCGCGGCTCGACCGGCTGTTGCTTGCGTGTACCCGGGCTCCGCGCACGGCTGTGCGTAACGACTTCATCGGTCAAATTCGTGCCTTGATTGCCCGACGGCCCGTCGAAAAACCTCATGTTGCGGATATTTAAAAATAATTTCGCGCTCAAGGTGCTATCGCTCGCGCTCGCGCTTGCCGGCTGGGGGTACTTCCGATTTGCAAACACCCCGGTCAGCGCCGCTCGCTTTGCGCAGCAATTGAGCATCCCGATCGCAGCAGTCCATCTGCCGCTCGGGTACATCGCGCACTACGCGGAAAAGGAAGCCGTCGTGACCGTCGCGGCGCCGAAACGCGGCAGCGCAGCCATTCGGCCGGACGACGTCAAGGCGGTTCTAGACCTGGGTGGCCTTACCGCCGGAGTTTACAACGTCCCGGTCCGACTGGTCGCTCCGAGCGTCGCGATACAATCGCTCAGCCCGGCCTCCGTAACGCTGACGATCGAGCGCATCGAGCAGAAAGAATTTCCGCTCGCGTTGTACTACTCCGGGAACGAGCACCCCTCAGTGGTCGCGAGCGATGCGCGGATCCTACCCTCCCAGGCGCTCGTTCGCGGCGGGTCAGACGATCTCGCGCGAGTTGCCGCCGTGCGGGCCGACGTGCCCTTGCCAAGCACGCCGGGACTGTTCGATGCGATGGTCCGCCCGGTGGCCGTCGATTCGCTCGGCACGCAATTGGAAGCCGTGCAAGTTTCTCCAAATTTGGTACGCGTGCGCGTGCACTTCGCCGCCGGCGCCAAGCGATGAGGGGCATCTTCGGCACGGATGGCGTTCGCGGAGTCGCCAATACGGAGCTTACTCCGGAGCTGGCGTTCAAACTTGGTCGCGCTGGGGCCGCTGTGCTCGGGGCGCGGAGCGAACAAAAAAGCCCGATCGTCATCGGCCGCGATACGCGCGTTTCGGGAACGATGCTCGAAGCGGCGCTCACCGCAGGCGTCACCTCGGCCGGCTGGCATACCGTGTCGGTCGGCGTCGTGCCGACAGCGGCCGTCGCGATCATAACCAGACGCACGCAGGCGACTGCGGGCTGCATGATCAGCGCATCCCACAATCCGATTGAGGACAACGGGATAAAATTTTTCGGTCCCGACGGATTCAAACTCTCGGACGAGATCGAGCGCGCGATCGAGCGCATCGTTGATGCCGATGATCTCGAGCGCCCGGTCGGGCCACAGATCGGCAGCGCACGAATTGCGCTGAATCTCGGTGCACACTATTACGACGCGTTGTACGAGCATGCGGCCGATTTAACTGGCTTAACCGTAGTGGTTGACGCTGCATTCGGAGCCGCCTATGCGATCGCACCCTACGTCTTAAAGAAACTCGGCGCAACCGTCCATGAGCTCCACTGCGAAGCGGACGGGACACGAATCAACGTCGAATGCGGGGCGACGGATTTGCGCCCACTGATGCAACGCGTGCGGGAATTGATCGCGGCCGGTGATCAGCACGTCATCGGCGTCGCCTTCGATGGAGACGCTGACCGAGCGCTTTTCGTGGATGAAACCGGCTTGCCGCTTACCGGGGATCACATCATGCTGACGCTAGCCAAGGCATTGCAGCGCACCGGCGAGCTTGCGGGCGATGCGATCGTGGGCACCGTGATGAGCAACCTCGGATTGGAAGAAGCTCTAAAGAAAGAGGGTATTCGGTTACTGCGTGCTCCGGTCGGGGACCGCTACGTGCTTGAGGCGATGCGCGCCGGCGGTTACACGCTGGGCGGCGAGCAGTCGGGGCACATCATCGACCTGCGCCGCAATACGACGGGCGACGGGCCGATGACGGCAGTGACGCTCTTTAGCACACTGGCGGCGACGGGCGTAACATTGCACGAGCACGCCGGCCAAATGCATTCATACCCGCAAGTGCTGCTCAACGTTCGACCTAAAAATATCGATGCGCTCGATGATCCCGGGATTGCGCGCGCGATTTCGATTGTGGAGCGGCGCCTGGGTTCCGCCGGGCGCGTCTTGGTGCGCCGTTCCGGCACCGAACCGCTGATTCGCGTCATGCTCGAGGGCCGGGACAGGGCTGAAATAGACCGGCTAGCGCACGAGCTCGCCCAGAGCATCGAGCAGGCTCCTTCGCGATCAGCTTGATCGTCGGGAGGAGTTCGGGCCCGAGGCGGCAATGTCGGGTCCCTGACATAGTCACTGAATCCGCTTAGCTCGATCTAGGCGGAGCGGGGGAACTCCTCCGGTAGGGGTGAGTGGGCCGGTCGGCCCTAGGGCAAGTCTTTTTAGCCCGAACCCGTCAACTAACCCCGCAAGTAGTTGGAAAGAGGAGCTGCTTTTGCGTATTTCCCTCGCAGCCGGTCTGTTTTTCGTTTTACTGGGAAGCTCGGCCGTGCTTGCGCGCGCCGACGAACTCGTTCAGCCGACAAAACAGGTCCCCGCCCCCGTAACCCAATCTGTCGGCCCTCAGAGTCCTGATCTAGCCACCTGGACCTCCAGCGGCGCCGCCCTCCCCGCACTGGTCGAAACGCAGCCCGCCTACGAGCACACGCTGGTCAGGTCGCACACGCTTAGCCGCTTCGCCGGTCACGTCCTCAGGCGCGTCTCGACCATTGCTCGCGCGCTGACCCGGGATGCACTGCGCTTCTTGGGTACGCCCTACGTTTTTGGAGGCACCTCCGGCTACGGCTTCGACTGCTCGGGCTACGTCCAGCACGTGTTCGCGATGGTGGGCGTCCACATCCCGAGAATGGCTGACGAGCAGTACTACGCTGGCAGCCGCATCCAAGGCCGGCCGCTCGCCGGTGATCTCGTGTTCTTCCAGACGTACGAATCCGGCCCATCGCACGTGGGGATATATCTCGGCAGCGGGCGCTTCGTGCACGCGAGCTCGAGCCACGGCGTGATGGTCAGCAGCCTGGGTGACTCGTATTGGTCCGCGCGCTACCTCGGCGCAAAGCGGTTGACGCGAAGGCACTAGCGCCAGGATAGACGTCCGCAGCCGATAAAACGAGCTACGCGCCGGCGCAATTCGCTTGGGGCGTAGCCAAGATGGTAAGGCACCAGACTTTGACTCTGGCATGCGTTGGTTCGAGTCCAGCCGCCCCAGATTTTACAATCTCGCTTCGCCGAGGAGGTCTCGTGCCAAAGTATGTGATCGAACGTGAGATCCCGGGGGCCGGCCGCCTGTCAACCGACGAGTTGAAGGCGATCTCCCAGAAGTCATGTGGCGTGCTGCGAAAACTCGGATCGGAGATCCAGTGGGTGCAGAGCTACGTGACCGCAGACAAGATCTATTGCGTGTACATAGCCCCCAACGAACAGATGGTCCGGGAACACGCGCGCCAAGGCGGATTCCCCGCCGACCGTGTTTCGGCGGTGGCCGCGACGATCGATCCGACGACCGCCGAGTAACCGGAATCCGGGTAGAGAAGGTCGATCCTTCGTGGGCCCGCAGCCGCTGCGGGCCTTTTCTTGGCCGGGGGCGCCAGGCGCCGGGCAACGTCCGGCGCAATTCAAAAGGACAAATGATGACAGCCACGATCGACCGCTCGGCGGTCCAAAGTTCCGACAACGTCTGGAAGATGGCGCAGCAGCAACTCGACGAAGTCGCGGCGCTGATCGGCCTGGACGAATCCGTTCATGAGTATCTGCGGTATCCAAAGCGCGTGTTGGAGGTGTCCGTGCCGGTCCGCATGGACGATCGCCGCCTGCGCGTCTTTACCGGTTATCGCGTCCAGCACAACGTGTCTCGCGGGCCGTCCAAGGGCGGAATCCGCTTTCATCCGGATGTGACGCTTGACGAGGTCAAGGCCCTGGCGATGTGGATGACCTGGAAATGTGCGCTCGTCAACATTCCGTTTGGCGGCGGAAAAGGCGGCGTCATCTGCGATCCCAAGGCGATGTCGATGCAGGAGCTTGAGAATCTGACGCGGCGTTTCACGACCGAGATTTCGATCATCATCGGGCCCGAAAAAGACATTCCTGCGCCGGACGTTTACACGACGCCGCAGATCATGGCGTGGATCATGGACACCTACTCGATGCAGCATGGCTACTCGATTCCGGGTGTCGTGACCGGTAAACCCATTTCGATCGGCGGATCCCAGGGACGCGACAAAGCGACCGCGCGGGGTTGCCTTTACGTTGTCGATGAAGCCATGAACGCGCTTGGGCTGTCGATCGACGGCGCCAGGGTTGCTATTCAGGGCTTCGGCAACGCCGGGCTCCACGCGGCCGAGCTGATGGGCCAGCGCGGCTACACGATTGTGGCCGCGTCGGACTCGCGAGGCGGCGTCTTCAGCGAGAAGGGCTTAGACATCCAAGAGCTGATCGCGCACAAAGAGCGGACGGGCTCGGTAATAGATTTTCGTGCCGGCGTGCCGGTCTCGAACCGAGAGCTGCTCGAATGCGACTGCGACGTGCTCGTTCCGGCTGCGCTTGAGAAGGTGATCACCGCCAAGAACGCGGGCGCGATCAAAGCCAAAATCGTGGCCGAAGCCGCTAACGGACCCACCTTGCCGGAAGCCGACGACATCCTGCACGAGCGCGGCATCATGGTGCTGCCGGATATCCTCGCGAACGCCGGCGGCGTCACGGTTTCGTATTTCGAATGGGTCCAAGACCTTCAGAACAATTTTTGGGAAGAAGATGAAATCAACAAACGGCTGAAGCAGAAGATGACTCGCGCTTTCGCAGAGACGGCCGAACAGGCGCGCAAACATAAGGTTAACATGCGACGCGGAGCCTACGCGGTTGCGGTTAGCCGAGTCGCTGAAGCCACGGCAGAACGCGGCCTCTACCCCTAGGTGTGGCTGTAAAGCTGCACATCACCAACGGTGATGCGGTCGTTTACACGTGGCGCAAAGGCGGACTGATCGGGACGCAGGTCCCCTGGCGCGATGTCCTGCATGATGGGCCCGTACCGGCCGGCCTACCGCTGGCGGAATTGAGCGCTCTGCGTGCGCAGTATCTCGGCGTCCACGGCTATGGAAACCCGATCAAACTCGCGTACGACTTCCAAAAGCGGGATGCGGCGCTGGCGCGCTGCACCGAATACGACGAGATCGATCTGTGGTTCGAACACGATCTCTACGACCAGCTGCAATTGCTGCAAATCCTGGATTACCTGAGCAGCCGCTCGTTGCCGTTAGGGCAGGTGCAGCTCATACAAACCGATGACTTCTTGAGTTTGCTGGCTGCCCCCGAGTTGGTGGCATTGCAGCACAAGCGGCGGCCGGTCCTAGCGGAAACTTTTCAAGGCGCAGCGGACGTATGGGCTGCCTATCGCGCCGCGATGCCGCAGCCGCTTTTTGAAATCCGCACCGGCGTCCCGCCTCAACTCCGGCACCTGCCCGGCGCCCTCGAGCGCCTCTTTGAGGAATACCCCTCGGTGCAATCCGGTCTATCCCGCACGCAGCGCCAGATTCTCGACGCGGTTGCACAAGGCGCACACTCAAAAGAGGACATCTTTCGCTTGGCCCAATTGCGCGAAGAAGCCGCGTTCCTCGGAGACGCGGCGTTCGCGAAGCAATTTGAGGAAGTCTGCGACCCGGTCGCGCCGTTGCTGCAAGCAATCGAAAACGGCTATCGCGTGACGTCACTTGGGCGTCGCGTCCTCGCCGGCGTGGAAGACTGGTTGTCTTCTCACACCTGCGATCGCTGGGTTGGCGGCGTCCATTTGGCCGGCGAGCACGTTTGGCGCTGGGATGAAGGCGCGGCCGCGTTTCAGGCTCCCCCGCGGTAGGCCCTTAGGATTTTTTCTTCCGCTCGTTTGGATTAGGCGGAACCTTACCTCCCGACTCGCGAGCTTCCGAAAGCCCAATCGCAATCGCCTGTTTACGGCTGGTCACCTTCTTGCCGGACCGTCCCGAGCGCAGTTTTCCCTGTTTCATTTCGCGCATCGTACGTTCGACTTTGCGACCGGCCTTCGGGCCATACTTTCGGCCGGACTTCTTGCGGCCGCTGGATTTTTTCGCCATAGACTTTTTTTGCTTCCTCCGTGGCAGGTATCAATCGTACAGGCTGTAGATGTATTTACCCAACTGCATAAAAAAGGATCGCCGCGAACTGACTGCAGAAGCGAGGAGCGACATGGCGTCCGATGACCTTTCGATCGACCTCCAGGTCGAGCCGGGTGGAAACGTGGCCGTTTTTGCGTTGCGCGGCAGTCTCGACCTCGCGACATCGCCCTCGCTGCGCAGCGCGTTGCTCGAAGCTGCCGATAACGGCCAGATCCAGATCATCGTCGACCTGACCGCCATCGAGTTTATCGACTCGACGGGTTTAGGGTCGCTGATCGGCGCGCACCGGCGCGCGCAAGAGCACGGCGGCAGCGTGCGGCTGGTCGTTCATGAGGGGCCGATCTCGCGTCTTTTCAATATTACCGGCCTGGTGCGGGTGTTCGGCATGTATGCCACGCTCGAGGATGCGCTGCGCGCCGCGCAGAGCGTCGTGGCTCAGCCCTAACGAGCGTAGGCTTCGTCGAGCAGCTCGACGACGTGGCAGACGCGCATCGGAGGGCCACCGTCTTGCAGGCCGGCCCGTAGCTGCAAGGCGCAGCCGGGGTTTGCGGTTGCGACGATATCGGCGCCAGTCGCGCGTGCGTTCTCGATTTTACGGCGCTGCAACCGCCCGGCCATCTGGGGCTCGGTAACGTTGTATAGCCCCGCCGAGCCGCAACACACGCTGCTCTCAGCCATCTCGACCAGGCGCAGCCCCGGCACCGAAGCCAGCAGCTCGCGCGGCGCGCTTGCGACGCGCTGGGCGTGCGCGAGATGGCAGGGGTCCTGGTAGGTTACCGTTTGTTCGACCGGCCGATTTCCAAGCGGGAGCTTCGCGTCCGCGAGGATCTCGGTAACGTCGCGTACCTTCGCCACGAAAGCGCGGCTCCGCGCCGCCCACGCCGGGTCGCCGGCGAACCACTCGCCGTACTCCTTGAGCGCCGCGCCGCACCCGGCGGCGTTGACGACATAGAGGTCCGCTGCCGACTGTTCGAACGCGACGATGTTGCGCTTTGCAAGGGCGCGACCCGACTCGGGCTCGCCAGCGTGAACGTTGAGCGCGCCGCAGCATCCCTGGTTTGACGGAACGACGACAGAGAATCCCGCTCTTTGCAGCATGCGAACCGTCGCTTCATGCACCTGCGCGAAGGCGACCTGCATGATGCAGCCCGCATGGAGAAAGACCGTGCTCGCGCCGAGTCCGCGAAAATGTTGATTGCGCGGAGCGAAAAAGCGCGGCGAGATCGGCGGCGCCAACCGTTCGAGCGCGTCCAGTCGCAACGTTCGCAAAATCCCTCTTGTTGCAGCAAACGACTGCAGGCCTGAGCGCTGATACAATCGCAGCAATACCGCCGCCACGCGCAGCCAACGAAGATTGGCGAACAGCACGCGGAAAACGAGGAAGCGCGCAGCGCGCTCGCGAGCAGAGATTTGGCGAGCGCGATTGACCTGGGCGCGGGCGGTTTCGATCAGTTGACCGTAATGTACGCCCGATGGACAGACGGCTTCGCACGCGCGGCAGCCCAGACATTCCGACATTTGATGGACGAAGCCGGGGCTTAAAAGATCCAGCGACCCTTCGCCAACCGCTTTGATCAAACTGATCCGCCCGCGGGGGCCTGATGTTTCGGTCAGCGTTTCCAGGTACGTTGGGCAACTCGAAAGACAGAGGCCACAGCGCACGCAACGGTTGTAGATCGACTCCGAGGGGACATCAGAACCGCTATAGCCCTGCTTTGGCGCTGCAAGCATCACGTCAAAGGATGTCTTCGGTGCGCTGCGACTTTTGGCAGGGCGATCACGCTCCCATGATAGCACGCCGAACAAGGAAAGGCGTGCGGGGGTGCAGTAAGCGTCGCGCGGTTTCCCATCTCTATTGTAAGGAGCAGGATGCGCAAGAAAGTCACGATCGTAGGTGGCGGCAACGTCGGTGCGACGACCGCTCATTGGCTGGCGGCTAAAGAGCTTGCAGACATTGTCCTCGTGGATATTGTCGAAGGCGTACCGCAAGGCAAGGCTCTTGATTTGATGCAGGCCTTGCCGATCGAGCGGAGCGATGTGCGCGTGCTCGGAACCAACGACTACGATCCGACCGCCGGCTCGGACATCGCGGTCATCACCGCGGGCTTTCCACGCAAACCTGGCATGAGCCGAGACGATTTGGTGCGCATGAACGCCGAAATTGTCAGCCAAGCGACAAAGCAAGTCGTTCAACGCTCGCCGAATTGCATTTTGATTGTTGTCACCAACCCGCTTGACGCGATGTGCGAAGTCGCACGCCGCGTGAGCGGATTCCCGCGCGAGCGCGTCCTGGGCATGGCCGGAGTGCTTGATTCCGCTCGCTTTTGCACGTTCGTTGCGATGGAGCTCGGCGTGAGCGTCCTTAACGTGCACGCCTTTGTCCTCGGTGGCCACGGGGATCAAATGGTCCCGTTGCCGCGCTACTGCACGGTAGCCGGCATTCCGATTACGGAATTGCTGGACCCGGCGACGATCGAGCGGCTTGTCGAGCGAACAGCCAAAGGGGGTGGAGAGATCGTCGATCTTTTGAAGAGCGGAAGCGCCTATTACGCGCCGGCGCGGTCGATCGCGGAGATGGTGGGCGCGATCTTGTTGGACAAACACCAAATTTTACCGTGCGCGGCATACTTGCAGGGCGAGTACGGCATCAAGGACCTCTTTATCGGGGTACCCTGTCGCCTCGGGGCCGCAGGGCTGGAGAAGATCATCGAGATCAAGCTGACGCCCGAAGAAAAAGCCGCCTTGCACACGAGCGCGCAAGCGGTCGAGGCGCTCGTGAAGACGCTCCCCGAGCCCGCCTAGAGGTCGTGCCGTAACATCGATCTTTAGCTGAACGATTAAAAGGTTGCGAGGCCGGGTCCAGAACCTGCGAATTTAGATGGTTCACGTCAATATTGCTTCACCCGCCGGATCCTACACGGTCGGGAGCACGTCGTTCTTCCGCTATATCGTGCGTTTGGCAGAGATGGGCTTGTGCTTGCAGCCCGCGGAGTCCGACGCAGTCGAAATGCTCGCCAACATCCCACACGCATTTTTTGACGACGGCGTCGCCTCGGGCAACGGTTGGCGCATCGTTCCGCCGATTTCGATGGAAGATTGGCCCGTAATGGAAGCGACGCCGCAGCGCCTGCGGGCCGCGTTGCAAACGGCACGCCGGATTCTTTGGGAGAATGCCGCGCCGGTCGGAATCAGCGCCGGCGATATCGTGGCAATAGAAGAAGAGCTCGACCACGTGTTCGGCGTGCTGCATAACGCTGAGGCGGCCGGCTTTTCCGTCAACGTCTCGTACGTCTCATAACCGCTCGCCCAACTAGCCGTAAGGCACACAGCGCTCGGCATCCCAAACGCGTAGCTGAATTCAAACTCGTCGGTCCTTCGGGCGAGCCGGTAAACTTCGCTCGCACGATCCGCTCGCACGGCTGCACGAGTTTACCACCCGCGCTCGACGGCGCGAACCCGCGGCGGTACCGGTTTCGCTTGCGCTTCGGCGAACATGCGCGCACGATCCAATTTGAGCCGGCGCACGCTGGCGACCGGCTTTGCGTGTCTTGTGAGACGGTTCTGAAGGCTTCTGAAAAACGCCGCCTGAGCGAAGTCGTCAAACGAATGTTTCGGCTCGACGAAGATTTCGGCCCATTTTACCGCTCGATCGCTGACGACGACCAACTCGCGTGGGCCGCCGGCGGCGCCGGGCGGCTCCTCGCAAGCCCGACCGTCTTCGAAGACGTCGTCAAGACGATCTGCACCACGAACTGCGCCTGGTCGGGAACGATTCGGATGGTCGGCGCGCTGGTCGAGCATCTCGGCGAAGGCGCCTTCCCGACGCCGCTGCAGATGGCGAAAGCGCCGCCCGAGTTCTACGCCGGCGTTGCACGCGCAGGGTACCGAGGACCTTACCTGCTGGCGCTCGCCCGCGATGTCGTCCTGAAGAAGATCGACCTGGAACGCTTGCGGCCGCAGTACGGCCTGACCGATGAGGAGGTTGAGGCGGCTCTGCTCGGGATCAATGGCGTCGGCCCCTACGCCTGCGCGCATATCATGTTGCTCCTGGGTCGGTACCACCGGCTCGTCTTCGATTCGTGGACACGCCCCGCATATTTGAAGCTCGTCGGAAGACGGAAAATGTCCGATCGTAGCATCGAACGGCGCTTCAAACGCTACGGTAATTTTGCCGGCTTGGCGTTCTGGCTGCTCCTGACGCGCGACTGGACAGATTCCGTCGAGGAGGGGTAGCCTCTGCGCGGCACCCAAAATCGCTTGCTCGAATATCATGAAACTGTTATTCTATGATATACCACTGAGCGTAAATTCCCGCCCCGGAGGCCTGTTGTGAGCGCTCCCGTCGATCCCCTGATCTCTGCCCACGTCCAGCACCTACGGCTCGAGCTCGGGCGCAGCCCGCTGACGTGCGATGCCTACGCCCGCGACGTGGAGTTGTTCGGTGCGTTTTTGAGCAAAGGCACGAAGCGCGCGCCCAAAGTGCCGGGGGCGCGCCAAGAGTGGCCGCAGCTGCGCGCGGCAACTCCATCGGACATCCGTCAATTCATCATGACGCTCGCCGGCCCGCGCGCCTACGAAGGGACGGCGATCCGCCGTAAGATTGCTTCCTTGCGATCCTTCTATAAGTTCTTGAAGACGCACGACTACCGCGAAGACGACCCCGCCATTCATATCCCTGCCCCCAAAATCGGCAAGAGATTGCCCAAGGTGCTCCCCGAGCAGGACGTCAACCGTTTGCTGCGCACCGTCGTTGCCGGCCGTCCTGACGTGCAGCGTCTGCGCGACCACGCGATCATGGAGCTGCTCTATGCGAGCGGCGTGCGCCGAGCCGAGGTCGCGAGCGTCAACCTCAACGATGTCGACCTGCGTCGCCGCACGATCAGGGTAACCGGCAAAGGCAACAAGCAGCGGATCGTGATCATCAACCAAACGACTGCGCGCGCAATCGCCGATTACCTGGCATTGCGTCCTCGAAGCGCGGACGAGGCGCTTTTTTTAGGGCGCGGCGGTCACCGGCTGACCCCTCGCCACGTATGGCACATCTTTCACACGATTTACAAGGTCAGCGGATTGACGCTGGCCGCTAGTCCGCATACGCTGCGCCATTCGTTCGCCACTCATCTCTTGGAGCACGGTGTCGATCTCGTGACGATCCAAGAACTGCTCGGGCACCAAAGCCTCGCCACGACGCAGATCTATACCAACGTTTCCTTCGAACACAAAAAGCGCGCCTACGACGAAGCGCACCCTCGCGACCGCAGCCAGCGCTAGGCGAGAATTGCGGCTGCTTCTTCTTCTCCTGCTGACCATCGGTGTGACCTCGTGCGGGCACCGTGCTGCGCGGACCTACGTTGGCCGCTTCGTCGGGCAAACGATGACCGTCGCTAATTTGCGCGGTAACGTCGACGCGTACGCTCCGGCCGTCGGCGAGCCAGCCGACACCTTCACCGTCACCGAGATGGCAAAGGATCCCGACGCCGTACAAACCGCGATCCTCGTAAACGACACTAAGCTGACCCTGTGCAATCGCGCTCGGGTTCATGATCGCTGGAGAGATCAGGTTCTTCCATTCTTTCTCAAGGCGCTGGCGACGGAAAAGGCAACGGCTACGCTCTGTGCGCGTCCTACGCTGACCCCTGTCGACTACATCGTTCGCGTTCCGCGGCAGGCACGCGCCGAGATCTCTACTGTCAGCGGCTCCGTGCACGTCACCGATGTGAGTGGCCCTGTCGATGTACGCGTGCGTAATGGCGATATCAAACTCCAGATCCCAAGCTACGGGGACGCATCGACCCAGAACGGCAGCATCGTTGCCATCTTTGGCGATGCACACTGGCCCGGCACGCTGCATTTTTCGACGGAGCGCGGTGATGTGGAGGTGTGGGTGCCGGCGACCGCGGATGCGAGCGTGGATTTACACACCGATCGCGGCACGATTTTTACGGATTTTGAATTGCGCGGATCGTCGAATCAGGCGGGCGAGACGATCGTCGGCAGCATCGGCAAAGGGGGCCAACGCCGAGTAAACGTGCGCGTCACGAACGGCAGCATTCGCCTGCTCAAGCTGACCCCGCAGATGTGATCGGCAATGCCGCCGAGGGAACGCGCGTCGCCGCCGCTTTGAGCGATTCCCGCGCCTTTATCAGCTGGACGATTGCCTCGTTGTACGGCGTCGGAGTGCCCGTGCGCCGGCCGGCTGCAATGATCGCACCGTTGATGTGATCGATTTCCGTTGGATGCCCCGTTTCTAGATCGAACGCCATCGAGCTCTTCGAATCGGCGCCGATCGCGATGACTTCTGCGACGTAAGCCCACGGATCCGAAAACGGCAGATTGATTTTCGATTGCGTGGCGACGGCGGCCGCTTCGTGGGCCAGCGCTTTCGCAAATCGCGCGGCGTGTTCGTCCGTCAAAATTGCGCCGGCTTCACAGTCCAAAAGCGCGCTGATCGCATTGATCGCCGCATTGGCAACGAGCTTGCCCCACAGATGTGGCCGGATGTCGTACACGACCGACGCGCGTAAGCCGCTCGCCGAAAGCAACCGCGCGACCCGCTGCGAGGTTTCCGGAGCGGCGCCGCCCGACCCCACGATCGTGTGACCGCTCCGGGAACTGTGCACTTGCCCCGGGCGAACGCTGAGCGAAGATTCCGTCGTGATTCCGAGCACGATCGGCACCGCCCCGCCCAGCGCCGCTTTGATCGCGCTCTCGTTGCGGATGCCGTTTTGCAGCGACACGACGGGCGTGGCCGGGTCCAGTTGGCCCGCGAACGCGCGAAGCGCGCTCAGCGTGTCCACCGCCTTGACGAATAAGAATAAGATCGAGGACCCAAACAGATCGCTCACCGTGCGTGCAACGGCGACGCGGCGCGGGGCCGAGTCGTTGACGCGCAAGCCGTCGCGCTCGATGCGCTCCAGCAGGGCAGCGTTGTGGTCGAGCATCGTCACGTCGCAGAGCTGGGCAAGGTGGTAACCGAAAAGCGTGCCCATCGCACCTGCACCGGTGATACCGATTTTCAGTCGCCTCTCCGCCATGCTCACCGATTCGGTCGGTTCGCTCAAAGTTCCGGCTGCCTCCCGCGTCGGAAAACACCGCTTAGAAAGATGCCGCTTAAGAATCCGCCGATGTGCGCAAAGTACGCGATTCCGCCTCGCTCTGCGCCGGCGGCTGGGGCGATCGCACCGAAGCCGTGGATGAATTGCACGGCCGCCCAGATGCCGATCACAAGGACCGCCGGCACGGGCAAGATGAGCGGCAAACACCCAATGGGTACGATCGCTTGGATCGTGTTCGTTGGATAGCGCAAGATGTATCCGCCGAGCACGCCCGCGATTGCGCCCGACGCGCCGATCTCAGGGATGTGGCTGCCGGGGCCGGCCAAAACCTGCGCCGCGTTTCCGGCGATGCCGCAAAGCAGATAGAACGCTAGGAAGCGCAGCGAGCCGAACGACGCTTCGAGCGCAGGCCCGAACACGACGAGGAACAGCATGTTGAAAGCGATGTGAAGGATGCTGCCGTGCAAAAACATCGAGGTAAAGAGCGTTAAGAAACCGGGATGCGGACTTGGCGCCGGTAAGGTGATTGCGTGGGTGAGGTTATACGGAACGACTGCAAAGGCGTCCACGAAGCGCTCGATCTGCGCCGCGCGCAGCTCGAGATAGAACACGTAGACGTTGATCGCCACGATCAGGTAAACGGCGACCGCGAGATGCGGCGCGCGCCGTGTCTGATCCCGAAGCGGGATCACGCGACTAGAACTGGAGCTGCAGTCCGAAAACCGTGCGCCGCTCGCCTCTGGTCAGGTCGCGCTCGCCAATGAAAAGTTGTGAAAGCGGCGTCACTCGCGCATTGAGGTAGGCGTCCAGCGTCGGCCGCCTCAGGTTGTAGAGCCGCCCTTCCAGGCCAATACGGTCCCGGTTGTACGATCCTAAGACGCCCAGTTGCGAGTAGAGCACGCCGCCGCCGATGCGAAATCCGCTGCCTGCATTCTGCAGCAGCGCGAAGTTGTAGCTGGTCTTCGCGCCGACATCGTTCGCCCCGACGAAAAGGCTGGTGTCGGCCTTCGGCAGCAGGAGCAGGTTGAAATCAGCTTGCGGGCCGCGGTCGGAGCCCAGCAGCGTGTTCGTGCCGATCGTGCGTTGGGGCGAGAGTTCGTTGATCCGTACCTGGATCGCAACCAGACTCTTAGCAACGCCGGCGAGCTTCTGTTTAAAGTTTGGCGGCACCCCGCCGGGCGCGGGAGGCTCCGCATTAGGCGGCCCCACCTTACCGCCGTTCGGCGCGGGTGATGCGCCGGCATCGACGCCGTACACACGGCTCGTGCCGCCCAACGCTGCCAAGAGCGAATTCGCCTTCTGCGTTGCCGCATCGAGCTCGGCGATCGTGTCGCGCAACTGCGCTTGCGTTTGCGGATTGCCCGTGATCTGTCGCAAGTCGCTCGTCAACGCTGCAACGGTCTGCGTCGTTTGCGCGATGTTCTGGGTCGTATCGAGGAGATTTTGCTTGAGGTTGGGATTGGTCGCTAGCCCTTTGAGCGCCCCGACGGACTGATTCAAGGAAACGGCCGTGGCGTTGAGCGTGGTCAGAAGCGTGTCGATCTTGCCCGAATTCGATGCGACGGTGGAATTGAGCGTGTCCGTAAGATCGACGATGTTCCCGGCGGCACGGCCGACCGCGGACTGCATCGTGTCGGCGATCTGGTGGGACTGTCCAAAGAGCGATCGCATCTGCTGATTGGCGCTCGTCGTCAACTCGTTGGCGTTATTGAGCGTCGACTGCAACGTGCCCAGCAATGCGGGCTCGCGGGATTCCAACTGCCCGAGCATCGTGTCCAAGCGCTTGACTTCGCCCTGCCCTTGTTCGAGTAAGTCGCCGATCGTGGCCGAGTCTCGTCCTTGTGGCTGTTCGTCGATCGGCAGCACGGCGCGCTCCAAGAGGGGCCCGGCCGTCGGAGCCGGCGTGGGGCCGACGATGCCGGGCGGCCGCGGCTTTGGCGCCGGTGGCACGATGATCAGACTCGGATCGCCCGTAAGCGGCGCTTGGATCAAGAATCGCGAGTCTCGCGGGATGTCGATGTCCTTGTTGACTGCAAGAATAACGTCTACCGTGTGATCGGGCAGCAGATCGAGCGAATCGACCGAACCGGCCGTTACGCCGCTGAAGTACACCAGCGCTCCCGAATGCAGCCCGGCCGCCGAATTGAAATGCACGCCGACCCGATAGCCCGAGTGCCGCGTAGCGAAATCCGTGATCGTGAAAAAGACGCCGAACAGCAAGAATAGCGCGACGAGCGCGAAGATTCCGACCTGAGCCTGTTTGGACATATTTGCCTCTATTTTCCTTAGACCGGGATGGGACCCACTTCACTGCCTTGGAGAAACTGTTGGACGATCGGGTTGGACGAACGTTGGACGTCTTGCAGGGGGCCGTACTCGACGATCGCGCCTTCGTAGAGCATGGCCAGGTAGTCGGCCATCATGTAGATGCTATGGAGGTCGTGCGAGATCACGACGGCGGTCCCGTTGAGCTTGGCTCGCAGATGCTTGATCGTGTCGGTCAGCAAATTGGTGATGATTGGATCGAGGCCTGTCGTCGGCTCATCGTAGAGCACGATGTCCGGATTCGTCACCACGGCCCGTGCGAAGCCGGCTCGTTTGAGCATACCGCCGGAAAGTTCGCTCGGAAACAGGCCGTAGGCGCCATCCAAGCCGACGCTGTCGAGCGTCGCTTTGGCGGTCCGTTCGATCTCTTCTTCCGACATGCGCGTGTGCTCGCGCAAGGGCAGCGCAACGTTCTCCACGACGGTCATGCTGTCCAAGAGTGCCGCAAATTGGAACGCGAAGCCGATTGCGCTGCGAAAGTTGATCAGCTCCCGCTCCGGCATATGGCAGATGTCAACGCCCTTCACGTAAACGTGACCTCGTTCCGGCTTGCGCAACCCGTTGAGCAGCCGCAGGATCGTGGATTTGCCCGCTCCCGATAGGCCGATGACGCAGGTGATCGCTCCTTTGACAACGTCGAGGCTGCAGTCTTCCAGCACGATCTTGTCACCGTAGCGCAGCGTCACGTTATCGACTTTAGCAATCGTTTCGGTCATCCCGTGCTCCCGCCGTAGAGGATGTACGAAAGCACAAAGTTCGAGATGAAGATCAGGATGATCGAAACGACGACGGCGCCCGTGGTGGCGACACCAACGCCCGCCGCGCCGCCCCGAGTCCGCAAGCCCTGATATGAACCGACCAGCGCGATAATGATGCCGAATATGACCGACTTGAAGAGCCCGCGCGTGACATCGTCAAACCCGATCGTCTGCCGGACCGAGGACAGGAACGATTCGTAGTTGATATGGGCGTAGGTTTGCGCAATCCACATGCCGCCGACGATCGAAACGACATCCGCAAAGATTGCCAGCAGCGGCAACATAACGATCAGGGCGAGCAATCTCGGCACGACGAGGAACCGGGCAGGGGCTAGACCCAGCGATTGCAGGGCTTCGATCTGCTCCGTGATGACCATCGAGCCGAGCTCAGCGGCGATCGCCGCGCCGACGCGACCCGCAACGACCACCGCTGAAAGCATCGGGCCAAGTTCGCGCACCGACGTGTACGCGACGGCGCCTCCGACGAGATTTCCGACGCCGTATTGCACTGCTTGCTGCGCTGATTCCAGCGAAAACACCATGCCGGTAAACAGTGAGGTCAACAGGACGATCAGCAACGACTGGACGCCCAGCAGATAGCATTGCAGGACGGTCTCGGTCAAGCGAATGCGCAGCTTGCCGATGAAACCAAGGGTCTCGCCGCCGAGTTCGGTTAAGCCGCCCGCGTATTCAAAGAATTCGGTCGTGCTCTTTCCGAGATCTTCGAGCGCCTTCACGAGGCGTCTCGCTGCGCGCCCACATTGGCGGCTGCCGCAATCACGGCGTGCGTCGCTTCAATGCGTTTTACGGCAACTCCACGCTCGGCCGTCAAGTTGAACTGGACTTGGTTGAGATCGGCTAAGCGCCGATCGAGCGCTCGCAAGTGTCCGCGAGCTTCGCGCTCGAAGCCCCCAAAATAACGGTTCACCGCCGCGATATACGCCCGCGCGGCGCTCTCGTCCGCTTCGCCGCGCGCGAGCAGCAGGCCGATGCGCTCCTGGGCCTTCTTCATCCCTTTGTCCGTAATGTAAAATTCGCCCACCAACGAAACGAGGGCGCGCAGCGGTCCGGAGTCAACCGGCATGCAAAAGCAGTGGAAATCCGAAGGGTTCGAGCACGCGCCGCTGCGTCGCGAAAAGTTGTGAGATGCCCCGTTCGGCTAGCGAAAGCAGCTCTTCCAGGCCCGAGCGATCGAAGGGTTGTGTCTCCGCCGTGCCTTGCACTTCCACGAACCGGCCGCTGTCCGTCATGGCCACATTCATGTCGACTTCGGCCCGGCGGTCCTCCTCGTACGGGAGGTCTAGCAGCGCGACCCCATCGACGAAGCCCACGCTCGTGGCCGCGATCTGCCCGCGCAGCGGCCACTTCCCGGCGTCCGCGGGATCAAAGTTCTTCAGGAGCGCGAGGGCTAGGGCGACATAAGCACCCGTTACGGCGGCCGTCCGTGTGCCGCCGTCGGCTTGGAGCACGTCGCAGTCCAGCCAGACGGTCCGCTCCCCAAGCCTTGCAGGGTCCGTGACGGCTCGCAGCGACCGGCCGATGATGCGTTGGATCTCGTGCGTGCGGCCGCCGACACGCCCGCGCGAAACTTCGCGGACCGTACGATCTTGCGTCGCACGAGGAAGCATCGCGTATTCAGCCGTGACCCAGCCGACGCCGCGTCCCTTCATCCACTGGGGCACCTTCTCGTCGAGCGTAGCGGCGCACAGCACTCGTGTGTCGCCCAGCGTGATCAGCGCGCTGCCCTCGGCAAACTTCAGGAACTGCGGTTCGATCGTAACCGGGCGCAGCTGATCGGCGGCCCGCCCGTCGCTCCGTATCATGGAGGCCCCATTTTTCTCAAAAGGCGGCGACATTCCGCCACGCAGACTCTTCAGCGCAAGCGGGTTAACGGGTCGATCGGCTTCCCATTGATCCTGACCTCGAAGTGCAGATGCGGGCCGGTCGAGTTTCCCGTCGATCCAACTGCGCCGATCGCTTGACCGCGGGCAACGTCTTGACCGACCGCCACGAAGATCCTCGAGCAATGCCCGTAACCCGTTGACACGCCGCCGCCGTGGTCGATCGAAATGTAGTTGCCGTAGCCATCGTACCAGCCGGCATAGATCACGCGCCCAGCTTCTGCCGCGGCAATGGTCGTGCCCATCGAGGCCGCGATGTCGATCCCTTCGTGAAATCGGCGCAAGCCGGAGATTGGATGAATGCGCCACCCAAAAGGCGAGGTGATCGGCCCCGACACGGGCCACTGGAAGTAGCCTGAGCTCGCAGTCGCGGGACCTTGCGGTGCCGGCTGCCCGGCGCGGCGCGCACGTTCTGCGGCGGCCCGCTCGGCAGCCAGTTCTTGCTGCCGCTCGACGATCAGCGCCTCGAGGTTGGCTTCGTCGGCGGCTGAGATCTCCTCGAGTTGAGAGACCTCCTGTGCGACCTGCTGTCGCTTTTCAGCCGCGACCGCGACCAGTTGCCCGCGCTCGTCCGCGAGCCCCTGTAGCTGCATGCGCGCTTGCTCTTGTTGGCGCGCCAAGCCTTCCAGCTCAAGCTGCGTGCCTTCGAGTTGAGCCTGCACCGCGCGCACCGTTTTCTCGGCAGCTTTGCGCTCTGCGATCGCCTTCTGATCCGTGCGCACGACCAGCTGCAGGTCATGATAGCGCTCGACGAACTCTGAAAACGAAGTGGCGCCCAAGAGCACGCTCAAGTATCCCGTGTCTCCGTGCTCGTAGATTTGAACTAAGCGCTTACGGTAGGCATCGTTGTGGCGGCGCAGCGTCGCCTGCGCGGCCTGCAGTTGCACCTGGTTCCAGGCTAAGCGCCGCTGGTTGACATGGACCTGCGCCGAAAGGTCATCGAGCCGCGCGCTGACGCCGCCGATCGCATGGTTCGTTTCCGCGAGTTGTCGGCTGAGATCGCCTTCGCGAAGCTTCGCCAAGCGCAGCGCCGCACGGCCCTGCTCAAGCTGGCGCTGATGGCGCTCTACACGCTGCTGCTGTTCACGAATGCGCTCGGTAAGTCTCGATGCGCTGCCGCTCTGCGGCGCAAAAAAGAAAACCAGCACCAAGACGACGAGAATGCGGAAGCCGCGCCACTGGGCCCAAGGCACGGGGCATCGCCTTTCGGGAAAAACGCCGCGGACCTTTTATTCGACGGTGACGGTTTTCGCGAGGTTGCGCGGCTGATCCACGTCCTTGCCTTCGATATCCGCGATGTGGTACGCGAGTAGCTGCAACGGAATGACGTTCACGATCGGCGAGAGCAATTCGTCGACCTTCGGCACCCAAAAAACGTGATCGGCAATCGCTTGCGCTTCATCGTCTCCGTAATTTGCGACGACGACTACCGGCGCTTCCCGTGCTTTCGATTCGGCTAAATTCGAGAGCGTCTTTTCTCTAACGCGACCATCCGTTACAATTCCAATGACCGGCACGCCCGCATCGAGCAGCGCGATTGGCCCATGTTTCATTTCGCCTGCGGCGTAGCCTTCAGCGTGAATGTACGAAATCTCTTTGAGTTTGAGCGCGCCCTCGAGGGCCGTCGGAAAATTGACGTACCGGCCGATGAAGAGAATCGAAGCCGCCTTGCGAATGATCTTGGCGACCTTGCGGATGTCGTCGGAGGTATTGAGCACGACGTCGACGGCTGCGGGCAACAATTTCGTATTGTCGGCAATCGCCCGGCAACGCTCGCGCGAGGTCGTTTCGCGCAGGCGCGCGAGGTAGAGCGCAAAGAGCGTCATCGCCGTCACCTGCGACACGTAGGTCTTGGAGGCGGCCACGCTGATCTCGGGTCCGCCGCGGGTGAAGAGCGTCCCGTCGCAAAGGCGTGTCAAATGCGAGCCCACGACGTTGCAGATGCCCAGCACCGTCGAGTTGGCCGTCTTTGCGATCTTGACTGCTTCGATCGTGTCGGCCGTTTCGCCGGATTGCGACATCGCGATCGTCAGCGCGGTCCGATCGACCACCGGGTCGCCATACCGAAACTCGCTGGCCAGCTCCATCTCGACCGGCAGATGGACGAGCGAGCGCAGCAGGTACATTCCAACCATGCCGGCATGGTAGGCTGTCCCGCAGCCGGTAATCGCGATCTTGGAGATCTCTTTGAGGCGCGCGTCCGAAATGCCCAGTTCGGCGGCCAGCTGCACGTCGTTATCTTCATCGATCCGGCCCGCGAGCGTCTCTTTGATCACGTTGGGCTGTTCGAAAATCTCCTTGAGCATGAAATGCTTGAAACCGCTTTTTTCCGCCGACCCGGCGTCCCAGGTCACGTGCATGACGTCGCGCTCGATCGGCGCGCCCTCATACGACATCAAGCGGTAGCCGTCGCGGCTCACGACGACCATCTCGCCCTCTTGCAGAATCACTTCTTGGCGCGTGTATTGTAGGATTGCCGGCGTGTCGGAGGCCACGAACATTTCACCGTCGCCGATGCCGACGACCAGCGGGCTGGCTCCGTTGCGCGCGAAAATCAAATGATCGGGGTCGTCCGACGAAATGACGCCGAGTGCATAGGCGCCCCGCACCTCGCGCAGTGCATGGCGCACCGCGACTTCGAGATTGCCGTCGTACCGCGCTTCGATCAAGTGCGCGAGAACTTCGGTGTCGGTCTCGCTGGAAAACACGTGCCCTTCTGCGAGCAGCCGAGTCCTCAGCGGCGTATAATTTTCGATGATCCCGTTGTGGACGACCGCGATCTTCGCCGAACAATCGTGGTGCGGATGCGCGTTTGCATCCGAGGGGCGGCCGTGCGTCGCCCACCGCGTGTGCCCTACGCCGACCTGGCCACTGATCCGCGCACCGTTGCGCAGGAGCTCGGCTAACCGCGATAGCTTGCCTTCTGCTTTTGTGCCGGTTAGCGTCCCTTTCTCATCGAGCACCGCAATGCCGGCGCTATCGTAGCCGCGATACTCAAGCCGCCGCAACGAGTCCAGGATGATCGGCACGCTGTCCTGCTTGCCGATGTAGCCGACGATGCCGCAGATGTTACTTGATGCCTTCGCGCGTGCGCTTGTAGTCGATCTTGCCCATCGCGACCTCGTTGAAGGCGGTCGAGACCGGCTTGTTCGGATTCACGAGGTCCGTGAGCGGCGGCGCGCCGTTGTTGAGCTGCTTCGCGCGCTTCGTCACGACGTTCACCAGCGTGAACTTCGAGTCGACATGTTTCATCAAGGCCTCCAAGTCACCAAAGATTTGCTCTTTCATGAGTGTTCTAACTCCTTTATTGAATCTTCGCCCCAGCGGTGGATGCGAAAGCGCTCGGCGCGCACGATCGCCTCTAGGTCATCAACGGCCTGCGCCTGTTGCCGTTGTTCGTTGATCACAAGGTAATCGAAGTTGCGAATATATTTAACCTCCGCGTGTGCGATTTCGAGCCGCCGCGCGATCTCTTCGTTCGTTTCCGTTCGGCGCTCCAGCAGCCGCCCGCGCAGGTGCGAGAACTTGTCCGGCAGCAAAAAAATCAGTACGGCGTCCGGAAAGGCCGACTTGACCGAAAGGGCGCCATTGACTTCGGGCTTCATGACCAGATCGTAGCCCTCGGTCAGCGTGCGCTCGACGAAGTCCCGCGGCGTTCCATAGAGGTGACCGTTGTATTCCCGGTACTCGAGAAACGCGCTCGTCGCAATCCGCCGCTCGAACTCCGTGCGGGTAACGAAAAAGTAGGCCTCTCCGTCTTGCTCACCTGGGCGTGCGTCACGCGTCGTTGCCGAAACTGAGTACTTCAACCGCTGCATGCGCCGAAGCAATGCATCGACCAAGGTATCCTTGCCGGCACCCGAGGGCCCCGACACCACGAAGAGCAGACCCGGGCCGAACACGAGTGCATGGCATTCCCACTTAGCGTTAAAACGCCTCCCCCGCCCTTCGATCCGCTCACCGTGACAAGGCCGGCGGCACGCCCTCGTCGCATTGCGAGGGCCAATGTTCACCGACTGGATCCTGGTCAGGAGGCTGGCACAGGAGCTCGCCGCCCAGACCGTAGGCTCCCGCGTCACGGCGCTCGCTCACCTGGCCGACGGGCGGGTAGGGCTCGAGATTTGGCGCCGAGGCACCACGCGCGCCATCGCGTTTGACCTCTTTAGTCCGGCTCCCGTGGCGACGCTGGAAGCCGCGGAGGTCGCGCTCGAGAGCGAACGCGGGTTTATCCGGGCTGCCGGCGCCGCACTCCGCGGCCTGGTACTCAAGAACGCCCGTTCTACCATCGGCGAGCGGGTGGTCGCCTTCGATTTTGCTACGCGCTCTCGCTTCGGCGTGACGACCGCCTACGTGCTGGTCGCCGAGCTCGTACCGAAATTCGGTAATCTGATCCTTCTCAAGGGCGACACCGTCGTTGCGGCTTACAAGGAATTCAAGCCGCGCACACCAAGCGGCCGTGCAACAATTGCCGGCGCGGCCTATACGTCGCCGCCTTTGGACTTGCGGCCGAAAGCGGATCAAGAGGAGCTCGCCGCGGCGCTCACGCCGCAGTTGGCGAGCGATGCAATCGATTCCGCCGCGATAAAAGCGCTGCGCGCCTGCCGGCCCACCCTACCGTATCTCCTAGCCGAATCGGTCCTAGCGCAGCCCGCCTGGCAAGAGTCCGCGACTCCGAGCGAGCGCGCGCGGTCGTTGCTTCGTGAAGCGGATAAGGTGCTGCGGTCGATCGAATCCGCCTCCCCTACCGACGAGCTCATCGTCTACCGGCGTGATGGAACGCTCGTGCAGGCGCACCTCGTGCCGCTGCATCAATATGAGGAGCTTGAGCGCTCGGCCGAAGAGGCGCTCCTTCCACTGCTCGTCGAGCTGCGGCGCGATTCACGTGCCTCGCAACAGCTCAATCGGACCGTCCAGCGCCGTGCGGCGCTGAAAAAGACGCTCGACGAACTCGAGCGGAAGGTCCGCGCTGAAATTACGGCCGCCGAGCAGCGTCTTGCCGCGCTGTCCGGCCGCGACGAGCTGCGAGTGCAAGGCGAGTCGATCTTCGCGACCCTGCACGAGGTGAACGAGAGTGCGCGAGCGGACGCCAAGGCGCGCGCCGCCGCACTTTTTGCACGCTACAAGCGACTGAGCGGTTCGGTCCGACCCTTGGAGCGGCGCCTTGCGAGTTTGCGCCAGAAGCGTGAGGACCTCGAACAACTCGTCTGGGAGCTTGAGCGGGCAGCCGATGGCGACCTCAACGATGTCGCGCGAGCGATCCAGCACTCCACGGGGCGCCGATCTCCCCAAGCCCCGGTACCGCTGCGCCGACGAAAGCGGCCACGGCTCGCCTTCGAGACGCCGGGCGGATCGCGCATCTTCGTTGGACGTTCCCCCGTGGAGAACGCGGAGCTGACCTTTGAGGTCGCTCGACCGAACGATCTGTGGTTTCACGCGCAGCGGGTGCCGGGAGCGCACGTGATTCTGCAGCGCGACGATAAAGCGCCGCCGCCCGTCGGCGACATCGAACTAGCCGCGGGGCTCGCGGCGCACTTTTCGAAAGCGCAACTCAGCCCGAAAGTGACCGTCGATTACACGCTGCGCAAACACGTGCGCAAGCGCCCTGCGGCTTCGCCCGGTCTCGTGTTCTATACTAATCCGAAGTCGGTGCTAGTTGCTCCCCAGGCGCCGGCTGAAGTTCCGATGCTCTGAGCACTGGACGACACCTAGTGCTATTTGGCGGGCGGTGTCAGGATTGGATGAGCAGCGGCGAGCGTGAGGCCGTTGCGGGCCAGCAAGACTTCTTGCACCGAACCAGGGCGGGCAATAAAGAGTGATCCGTCCGCAGCATTACCCGCGATTGTCCCGACCGCGCGCACGCCCTGAGCGCTGCGCAGCTCGACCGTCAGATCGCCGCGCGGCCGAACGACGATTACGTAGAGCCACTCGCCGGTACGCGCGTAGAGTAACTTTGCCATCGGAGCATCGCTCGTCTTGCCCGTGAAGGCGACATGGTTGAAGTGGCTATTGACGAGCGCCGAGAGCGCGACATCGGTTTGCTCCTGCGATTGACGTGCGCGGAACGCAACCGGTAAAAGGATCAGCAGCGGCAGAATTAGGCCGGCTGCCAATCCCATCGCAAAGCGCAAGGCGCTCGAGGGCGCCGGTGCGCGAAGATGACTTCGCGACGGCTCGATCTGCGGCTGCGTTTCGGCGAGCGCGAGCACGACGTGCTCCGCATCGCTAACACGCCGGCGACAGGCCTCACAGCCCTCGATGTGGGCCTCAACTTGCGACTGCTCCGCCGGCTCCAGCGAACCGAGGGCATAGAGCTCGGCAAGTTCGTCGATGTGATTCATGTGAGTTTGTCACCCTGAGCGTGTCGAAGGGTCTCTTGGGGAAGCGCGTCGTGCAGCTTTCGCAGCGCCAGCGAGATCCGGCTCTTGACCGTACCGAGCGGCACGTCCAGACGCTGTGCGATCTGTTGGTGGGTCAGGTACTCGAAGTACGAAAGTCGCAGCGCCCGCCACTGCTCTTGCGGCAGGGCGGCGATCGCCGCGGCAAGTTGCGAACGTTGCAAATGATCGGGAATCTCAAAGGATTCGCTTTGCGGGGCGGACAGCTGCGCCTGCTCCAGGGCGGCGTGCCGCTGCGCGGCTCGGCGCATCGAAATCGCGTGGTTGCGAACGCACACTGTTAAGAACGCTCGCAGAGCGCCGCGCGCGCGCGTATATGGCGCGGGACCATTCCACACGTGCAGCAAACTGTCGTGCACGCAATCTTCGGCCTCCATGCGGTCGCCGAGCACGCCATAGGCGACCGAGACCAGGAGGCGCGCATACTCTTTGTACGCGCGCTCCAGTGCATCGGTTCGGCGGGCCGCAAAATCCGCTTCGAGCCGGGCATCACCCCAGCGCGTGATCTGCGATCGCGCCTTCTCCACGCCGGTCCAATTGTACCGTTCGATAACCGATTACTCCAAGAAGCTGATTGGGCGGAACTTGCAGCGGGCCCGGCTTGGACGCTGTTCCCGGCGCCGGTTGCGGATAGGCGGTCGAATTCGCCGTCGCAAAGCGAATGTTGCCGTCCGTGTGCTGGATGATCTGGTGAATGTGGCCGCTCAAGACGGTCACGCGCTCGAAGCGACGCATCATCGCCAGGGCCTGCGCGCCGTCTTCGGTCGTCCAACCCCATTGCGGATAGAGCGCATAGAGCGGGACGTGCGCAAACACGACGATCGGCGTCGAGGCTTTCTGAGCGGCAAGATCGGCGGCGAGCCAATCGAGCTGCTTTTGGCCCATCAACCCCATCTTCTCGAAGTTGAAGACGTTGACGAGACTGACGAAATGCGCGCCTCCTTGGTCGAACGAAAACCAGCCATCCTTGGCGTCCCGGCGGGAGAAAAAGTTGAAGTATTGCTCCGGCGTTCCGATCACGTCGTGTTCTCCGGGCAGATAGATCACCGGCGCTTTCAATTTCGAGAGCACCGCTTTAGCGGTATCGAATTGCTCCGCCTTTGAAAGATGCGTGATGTCGCCGGTGTGAACGACGAACGCCGGCTGCACGCGTCGCGCGTTGATCGCCGCAACCGTCTTGCGTAGCGTCCCTACGACGTCGGGGTTTTCCGGACGGTTGAAGCCGATATGACTGTCGCTGATCTGTACGAACGTGAAGCCGCTTTGAGCGTCCGCAGCGGAAGCGTGAGCCGTCAGCAACCCTGAAGCGCTGAGCGTCCACGCGATGCCGGCGCCGGTCCAGCTGACGTGCCCGATGAAATCCTTACGTTTCATGGCTGATTGCTACCCGAGGCGAGCACGACGAGTTTGCCCTTCATATAAGGATGAAGCGCGCAGAAGTACGTGTACGTTCCCGCCTTGGAGAACGTGTGAGCCCAGGTTTGGCCGCTGTCGAGGCCCGCGGAGTCGAACGACTTGTCGGTCGCCGTTACCGTATGGGCCTCGTCGTCATCGTTTTGGAAGGTAACGCGATCTCCGACATGGATCGTGAGCGTCGCCGGACTGAACGCGAAGTCTTTAACGTGAATGATTTTGCTCGCCGCCGTCGCCTGACCCAGTGCGGCTGTACCGAGCAGCGCCACGAGCGAGAGCGTCAAAATGTTCTTCATGCCCCTGGTACGCACGAGGCCGAGGCTTGGATCACTCCGCCCTGGGCAGAGCGCTGCGTTAGCGAACCTTTTGCGCACCTCGCAGATCCTCAATACTGAAATCGAGACGCATCAATGTGCCGGGCCTAACTGCGCGAAGATCCAGTCTATGGAGCTCGCCGCAAATTTCGTTAGCACACACTGAAGCATACCAGATCGTTCGCTGCAGGCTGTCCGCGAAATATGCCGTGTCATCTGACGCAGCCGCATAGCCCGTTTTGGCACCTATCTGCTGCAACCGTACTGTTAGCGCAGGCATTGGAACTGCGCCAACGATGCCCACGTGATCATGATCGAAGAGGCCATTGAACCCACCCCATTGTTCCAGCGCGAAAGAAATACGGCGGTCGTGGCCAGCGAGCAGGGCTACCATCACCTGTCCGTGGCACCACTTAGTGTCGGCGTAGATTTCGTATTGTCCAGGTGGCAATTTCAGGTCGAAACTATAGACACCGCGGGCCAGCCGCATGGGCGTTGATGAGACGGGGTTTGCTGGCACAAATGGGCCGTCCATGAACGCATTGCGAGATGTCGGCAGGTCTACTCGGCGTGCGCGGAGCCTCGGAATGCCGCCAAATCCACCCAGACAATGAAGCACAGTGACGCTCACGTTGCCACTCAAGTCCAGCGACCGCCGTTTAGGCAAGGGTGGCTCCTGCAACGCATCCAACGTGCCCGGCGGCGCTAGACCTAATACTTGCTCGCTAATGTGGCCCTGAGAATCGAGTTTCCCTAAACGATGAGACTTGGACAGCAAATACCAAAGGGTACCGTGGCTGTCCGCGATCAAGTGGGTCGGTTGTTCATCGTTCACCTGCAGGGAAAATGTTGCCAGCGTGCCGTCCAGGCCTCGTCGGTCGATCGTCTTGCGAGCGGGATTGGCGTACCACAATTGACGCGTATCGGTCCACCAATATCCCCACACAGAGGGGAACGGATATGCGGCTTCAACGCCGTGGATGCCAAAAATCTCGACTTTGCCGCCTCGCGAATACCAAAATCGATCATTGACAGTCGGCCACGCGACGCAGTCTTCGTTTCCAGGTCCGTGCGGCGCTTCAAGCATATCAAGCTGGCCTTGTGCGTCAACGTATCCAATTCCGCACGCTCTGTCGCGAAACCAGATCCGATCGCTGCCGACATACACCTGCCACGGCAACACCCTGTTGTCCCTGGAAACATATTCTCGCATGCTGCCTTTTTCATCGATTTGCAGGATGGCATGCCTTAGCGGCTCGCTGATCAGCGCCGATCCATCTTCGGCGCTAACCCCATGACCGAGTTCGCGAGCGGCGAGCTCAAAGGTGTGCACCGCTCCATTGGCATTGATATGTGCGATCGCGTTTGCCGCGCCGATGGTTGGATAAATCCAATATCCGTCGTGCCGATCGCCAAACGTTTCGTCGTCGACGGAGATGACGTTATCGGGAGCAGCGGCAACTTGCAGCGCGCCGTCACGGCTGATCGTGATCGTTTGAGCGTATTGCGAGGAGAAGGCGCGTAGACGCCCATCGCTTAGCATCGTGAGATGTTCTAACACCGGCCGTGGAATTGGCACCGTGAACTCAGAAACCGAGCCATTCTTGATGTGCGCCAGCCGCTCTTCAAATGCAAGATATTCCGCCACCCAAACACTGCCATCGCGGGCGGGCACGATGTCGCTGAGGCCTCCGTAGGCGTGATTCGCTCCGAGGGCTTCTTCGAAGTATGCGCCGGCGGATTCATCGAGGCGAACAACACGATTGGGAGCGATGCCCTCCGAACGCTGCCAGCCAAGACAGCACGGCGTCATCTTGAACAGGAGTCGGTACGCGCCGGGCTTGAGCTGGTCGAAATAAAAGGCACGACCGAACGTCTTAGCCGCCACCGCGTCTCCGTTCTCGGAGACAGCAAGCACATTGATTCCGGGCAGGGGCAGGTACCCCGCCAGCGCTCCACTTCGCGCCTTTGACGGTGAGATTGTTTGGACAAGCGAGACCTGTCTTGGCTCTCCGGGGAGAACGACAAACCGCACGACTCCGGAACAGTTCGCTGACCTGAGGACGGCCTCGTAGTACCCAGAAGAGATCCGAAAGTCATAGCGCGCGATCGGCGGGTTAAACCCGTGCGCTCGGCGTGCCATCCAGCTAGAGCCGCCGTCGACTGCATTGATGAGGAACTTGTCGGGGAGCGCGTCGCTATCGTTGCACGGCAGGACGTTTAATGAAACGTCGCTTAGCTGCCCAGCGCGGCTCGCGATGGGAGTGGCGAGAACTACGATCGTAAAAAGAAATACGCCTAGTACCCGCATCTTCAACCAGAACGCAGCGCCATTTTATTCTGTGACGCCGTCAGTGGGGCCTTTGCAGCAGCTCCATTAAGTCGTTCATTGTTATGTTGCGTATCAAATGCGGAGCCGACGTGTTTAGCTTGGTCGATTCGTTGAGAGCCAAGCTCAAACCCGGCTCCAACGTATTGGCAAACCAGATGCGAAGGATCCATTTGCCCGCCGGGAGGTAGTTAACGTAGTAGGATTTACCTTCGACCACCGCAGGGTAGTCGGTGAAGCTCGTCGCTGTCGAGCACGGAGCTCTCTCGCAGACTCCTGCCGCCAACCGCAAACCGGCTAAGGGCAAGCGTCCCACGACCGAACCATGGTCATTGTACAACGGCATTCCAACGCGAGTCGCTACAGTCAGCGAGCGAGCTGCGCCGGGAATCACCGTCAGGTCAAGGATATCCCCACAACCGTTACCCGTCGTAACATAGGCAACCCAAGTGCCGGGCGGTACGTAAGACGATACTTCGGCAATGCCCTCTTGGCGAAAAAGGAGGCGAGCCGGCGTTTCGTTTGGGAACGGCCGATTAAGTGCTCTCAGCGCAAGTGAGGGGTTAAAGCCGCGTCTGCTGTGGCCCGAACACTCGATAACTAAGAAATGGACATTAGGCGGTCGGCGCGATTGACCGACCGCAAAGACGGTAGGCGCCAGCATGCACAGCATGCACAGCATGCACAGCACGCAAGCAAAAACGCAGAACGTCGATTTACGGCGTGTCCTAACCAACGGAACGAGCCCCTACATTCAGCACGGCAAAAAACAGTTCCAATAAAACCACGGCTGATACCACCGCGATCTTGACCAATCGCGGCAGGCGCTTCGCAAATATCCAGTAACTTCCGAGTCCAATCAGAAACGTGGTTAAGATGGACAGGCGAATCAAGCTGTCGTCAGGGGTAGCGCCGCCGATCCTATTTTGTATGGCCACTGGCCACAATAAGCCAGGCAACGCTAGCAGCGCGACGATGGCCAGCAGCGTTTTTAGCGCTCGCCAAACGATCCGAGCATTTGGCATCCAACTACTTACTTGGGAACGGTACAGCCCGTTGCCTCTTGGTAGAACAGGCCCACTTATGAGAGAGCAAGTTTTTTTTCTAGGCGTGCGCGAAGCCGAGGTACAAACCGCTACTCCCCGATTGATGGTTGCCCCTCGACAAGCTCGGGGTGACAACTCAAGCATGCCGCTACAGCGTGAGAACTCAAGCCTGACGCTACTCTGCTCCATGAGGCGCTAGGGTTCGATCAGCATTGCGTCCCCGAACGAAAGGAGCCGATAGCGCTGCCGGACTGCCTCCTCGTACGCGCGCAGAATTCGCTCACGCCCTGCAAAGGCGCTCACCAACACGAGCAGGGTCGACTGCGGCATGTGAAAGTTGGTGAGCAGCGCGTCAACAACGCGAAACCGAAACCCCGGTTTAATGAAAAGGTCCGTTTCGCCGCGTCCGGCGGACGGTAGGCCACTCTTGAGCGCCGACGATTCCAGCGCGCGCACGACGGTGGTGCCAACAGCCACGACGCGACGGCCTTCTTCTTTCGCCACCCTCACGGCGCGTGTGGTTGCGTCCGGAATTTCAAAGGCCTCGGCATGCATCGTGTGCTCCTCCAGCGAGTGTGCTTTGATCGGGCGAAAGGTGCCTAAGCCGACCTCGAGCGTGAGGGCGCATCGTTCGATGCCGTTTTGCTCGAGTCTCGACAGTACGTTCGATGTAAAATGCAGTCCGGCCGTCGGCGCTGCGACGCTGCCCGGTTGGGCGGCGAACACGGTTTGGTAATCTGCCTGCGCTTGCGCGGAGTCGTTGCGGATGTAGGGTGGCAAAGGGAGTCGGCCAGCGTCGTCCAGGAAACTTGCGAGTGGAACGCCGAGGTGAAACTCCAACTCGCGCGTGCCGTTCGGATGCACGCTCTCAACTGTCGCGTACCCAGCAGCCTCAAAATCGATTCGGCCTCCCGGCCGGACTTTGCGCCCGGGTTTTGTCAACGCGAGCCAGCGCGTTGCATGCGGATCGTAGGCAAGGTGCGCCGCGGGTCGGAGCAAGAGCACTTCGACTTTTGCGCCTGCCGGCGCACTGCGGCCGAAAACGCGCGCCGCGATGACGCGCGTATCGTTGACGACGAGCAAGTCTGTCGGCCGCAACAGTTCGGGCAGATCGGAAAACGCGCGGTGCTCGATCGCACCTCCGCGCAAAACGAGCAGGCGCGAGGCATCGCGAGGATGCGCATGCGCCTGAGCGACGAGCTCGGGCGGCAGATCATAATCGTAGGCGGCGCTTAGCCGTTCGTCGGGAGTCGTCGCCGCTGCGCTTCGAGGAACGATCCGATCCGCCGGCTATCCTCTTCGCCGAGGTCGATCAGGTCAAAGGCAATCTGATAGCCGCTCGGCTCGACGCTTTGAATCGCCCGCACTTGCCCGCGTAGGCTTAAAAACGGCGGCCGTTTCATCGTCACGCGATACTTCGTTCCCTTGGGGAGATAGTGATCGGTCTTGATGTGCATTGCGCTCTTGGAGAGATCGGTGATCGTAGCACGCAGATCGGTCAGCAAGAGCTGGTCTTCCAGTGACGCCTCGATGGCGAGATGCACCTCGCCGGGTTCATCCAGCGCCAACGTCGGTTCCCGGGAAGTAATACGCCAGGATATCGGGCGCGCTTCGCCCTTGCTGACCGAGCGTTCGCGAACCCCACTGACAGAGTCCGACGCCGTGCCCGCGGCCGGCTCCTTCGACAATCAATGCCGCAGCGCTCTGCGTGGGGTCGTTTAGATCGCTTCCGACATCTGCAACGCGAATCCGGTGCAGGAGCAAACTCTTGACGAGCGCGGCGCCGGCCGCTCGCCGGAAATCTTTACCGGTGACCACTACACTCTGCCCCGCTCCATCGAAGCGAACGATCCTTGCACGGCCGCTGGCATCGACGGCCGCAACTTGTGCCGAGCGGACCGGACCGAGGTCATTGAGTTGCGGCGCGAGTCCATCGGTAAGCGTCTTCCACGGGACTGTTGCGACCCAGCGGTAATCCGGGGACGCGGAACAATACGTACAAACAACGCCTTGCAGGTACGGGTAACTGAGACCGCCCTCCCACGCGTCGGCGGAGGCTTCGGTATGGCCGCCGCAACAGGCCATGTAGGAAACGGACGCCGGCATGCCCCCATATCGAAGAACCTGCCCCGCCGTCGCATCAACCGCGGCCGTCGTCTCGGGATGCTCGGCCTCGATGCCGCCATACGCTTGATCGCGCGAGGAGGCGGTTAGATCATAAAGCCGGGCCGGATTGATTCGTGCGAGCGCAAAGGTGCGCGCCACGATCGCTTGCGCCTGCAAAGTCTCGGAGGGCCACAGGCGTGGCGATTCCATCGGAACGACGCCGTACAGATATTGCTCCAGCGGCAGCGTGTTGACAACCTGCTGGTCCGGCAAGGTCGCAAAAGTGCCGCGAAAACTGCGCGCTCCGAACGAAAAGGTGCCGGCGTCGCGTTGCGCCACGCTTCCGCGTCCCAGCAAGACTCTAATCAGCGGCGATTGCGCCGCCCGAACGCGCGAACCGACCGCCACGCATGCCGCCGCGGCTGCCGAAGTGATGCAGAACGTGCGCCGCCTCATCTAGATCAGTCGCTCCTGATGCGCCGCGTTGCCGCGCCGGTGGACGCCGAAATGTTCGTACGCCGAGGTTGTCGCCTTTCGCCCGCTGGCCGTTCGGACGACGAAACCTTCCTTTAAGAGATACGGTTCGACGACGTCTTCGAGCGTTTCAGCATCCTCGGTCAATGTCGCGGCGATCGCCGACATGCCGACCGGACCGCCGCCATAATGATCGAGAATGGTCCGCAAGAACGCCCGGTCTAATTTGTCCAGCCCGCGTTCGTCAACGCCTTCTCGCCGCAGCGCTTCATCCGCCACTTCGGGCGTAATGCGGCCTGCCGCGCGCACTTCGGCATAATCCCGGACCCGGCGCAGCAACCGATTGGCCACGCGCGGCGTGCCGCGACTGCGCGAGGCAATCATGCGGGCTCCGTCCGGTTCGATCGGTACCGACAAGACCTCCGCCGAACGGGTAACGATACGTGTGAGGTCGTCAGCGGAGTAGTAATCGAGGTGATGCGTGATGCCGAAACGCTCGCGCAGCGGCGCCGAGAGCATCCCCGCTCGCGTCGTCGCCCCAACCAGCGTAAACTGTTTGAGCGGCAGCTTGAGCGTTTTGGCGTAGGCGCCTCGATCGACGATGAAATCGATCTTGAATTCTTCCATCGCGGGATAGAGAAACTCTTCGACCACGTGACCCAGGCGGTGGATCTCGTCGACAAAGAAGACATCACCGGTTTCTAAAGCCGTCAAGATTCCAACGAGGTCCTTGGGTTTCTCTAAGGTCGGTCCGGACGTCGGGCGCAAGGCTGCTCCCAATTCTTTGGCGATCAGCGATGCAAGGGTCGTTTTCCCGAGTCCCGGCGGGCCGTAGAACAGGATGTGCTCGAGCGGCTGATTGCGACGCCGTGCGGCGTCGATCGCGATCTTGAGATTTTCGACCACGTTCGTTTGCCCGACATATTCATCGAAACTGCGCGGCCGCAGCGATGCCACATAGACTTCGTCTTCCAGCGACGCCGCCGCATCGACGACGCGCTCCGCAGCCGTCGCGTCTTCGGGCCCCAACGTCCGTTTACGCGCTTCTTCCTTCACGTTGCCTTTTGCCGGTAGATTTCAGCCAGCAAATCTTCCGCATTTGCGATGTTCGGTACGCGCTCCAGCGTCGAGCGGATCATCGTTTCCGCTTCCGCACGTTTGTATTCCAGCTGCAACAGCACCGCCAACGCCTCATCGGCAAAATCTGGAATGGCCGCCTGCGCAGGTGGGTGACCTTCTTGGATCAGTAAGAACTTGGTGACCTTCCCCTGCAACTTGGCCACGATATCGCGCGCCTTTTGCTGGCCGATGCCGGGCAGCGTTTGGAGAAAGGCATGATCGCCCTGGTCGATCGCGTGCGCGATGCGCGACATCGGCAGCGAAAATGCGCGTGCTGCCGACTTCGGCCCAATGCTGGCAACGCTGATCAGCGCTTCGAAGAATTCGCGTTCGATCGCGTTCGTGAAACCGTAGAACGAAAACCGTCCCGCGTTTCCGTCCAGGTTGAGCACCGAATGGATCTCGAGCGCCAGATCGTTCTGATCGGCAGCGGCCACTTTTTCCGTAATGCACGGCGGGAGCGTGATCTCGTACGCCAAACCGCCTGCTTCGAGCACCAGCCGGTCCTCGCCCCTCTCGATCACTTTGCCATGAATTCTGGAGAAAATTAGCGCGCCTCGCGATTCGCAAACGCGAGCGCAAGCGCGAGCGCATCCGACACGTCGGTTGGCTCGGGTACGCGCGTGAGGCCGAGCAATTGGACGACCATCGCGCGTACCTGTTCCTTGCGGGCTGCGCCGGAGCCCGTCAAGGCGCGCTTTACGGCCGAATGTCCGAGCGCCACGACGCCGACCTGCCGTTGCGCGGCAGCTAAACATAGCACCCCGCGCGCGTGACCCATCATCACCGCGGTCAGCGGGTTCTTGTAGACACTGAACAGTTCTTCGATGACGATTGCCTGCGGGCGCGTCGTAGCAAGAACCTCGCAGATGCCGCGGTGCAGAGCATCCAGCCGCTGCTCCAACGTCGCGGCCGCATCGGGAGCAACGACGCCGGCTTCCAGCAAAAAAACGCCGCGGCCGTTACATTCTATCGCACCATAGCCCGTGACGCGCAACCCCGGATCGATCCCCACAATGCGCAGGCTCATGGTTTCGGCGCCGCGTTGTTGACCAAAAGCGTGACGCCTTGACCTTCGGGTTTCTTCGTTCCGGCCAGCGGATCGGTGCGCACGACCCGTCCGTCCGCGCCCTCAGGAACATAGGTTGTCGCGCCGATCTTATAACCGGCAGCTTCCAGCGTATCCTTGGCGTCCGCAGGCGTCATGCCTTGCGTGTCGGGAACTTCGCCGCTCACCGAGAGCAGGATCGTCACCGGCGAGCCGCGCGGGAGCTGCGTCCCGGGATCGGGCGACTGCTCGATGATCGTGCCGTTCACGCTGGCGTCGCGTCCGATGCTGTATTGAACGATCGCTTTGAAGCCCGCCTGTTCTAGGTTCGCTACGGCGTCCTTGTAGCTGAGCGTGCTGATACTTGGAACTGTGGCCGACGCGGGCCCAAGACTTATTGCGACGTTGACCAGCGTGCCGGGATCAACTTGCGTTTGCGGCGCGATATCCTGCTGGGTGATCTTGCCGGCGGGCACCGTGTCGCTTGCGATCTTCTCGAGCACCTTTAACTTCAGGTTAAAGTGCGCGAGCAGTTTCGCGGCGCTCGCGACGTCTTGCAATACGAGGTTCGGCATCTGGACCGACGGCAAACCTTGCGACACCGTCAGCGTTACCGTCGAACCTTCGCGGACGTTCGACCCGGGTTTGGGATCCTGGCCGATGACGCTCGCTTTGGGCGCCTTGTCGAAAACGGCTCTTTGGACCGCTTTGAATTTGTCTTCTTCCAGAATGCGCGTCGCGTCGGTGGCCGTTAACCCGCGAACATCGCGCAACCCAATCGTTGGTAAGCCGCTGCTGACCAGCAGTTCGACCGTCGCCTCTTTGGCGACGCTGCTCCCGGGGTTCGGCCGCTGCGAGATCACGTGGTTGGCGGCTACCGTCTCGCTTGGCTGCAGTGAAATGCGCGCCGCCAGCCCCTCATTGACGATCCGTTGCTGCGCCTGCGCATCGCTCAGACCCACGTAATTAGCCACCTTCACCGGCGGCGCGATGATCTTTTCGATCCCGCCGCGCCCAAAGAAGAAGTATCCCGCTACCGTGGCCAACGCCAGCGCCACAACGAGAGCCGCCATCCCCGTTGCGCGCGAGCGGTCGCCGCGCTCCTCCGCATCGGTGAAACTCGTGTAGGGCAAAGGGCGATCCGGAAATCGCGTCGGGCGAGGGGGCAGCCGCGCCTCAAGAGCGGCGTGTTCCATCGTCGGCGCGTCGTCCAGCGTCGGGTAGGCTGCGTGGGCAGGCCGCTCCCGCGCATCCCGCAAGGCTGTGGCGACTTCGCTGGCCGAGTGGAAACGATGGTCGGGTTTTTTCTGCAGCAACCGATTGACGATCGCGGCTAGCGCAGGGCTGATGCCAAAGGCCTCAACATTAATGCGCGGCACGGGGTCGCTGATGTGCTTTAGCGCGACCGTCACCGGTGATTCCCCGCTGTAGGGCAGCTTGCCGGTTAGCATTTGGTAAAGCACGATGCCCAAACTGTACAAATCCGATGTCTCGTGCAGTTCGTGACCTTGAGCTTGCTCGGGCGAGAGATAGTAGACGCTTCCCATGACCAGGCCGGGTTTGGTCATTGCCATCGTTTGCTGCGAAACCGCACGCGCGATGCCAAAGTCCGAGAGCTTGACGACGTCGTCCTTGGTCACCAAGATGTTGGCGGGTTTGATGTCGCGATGCAGCAAGCCCTGACGATGAGCGTATGCTAGCCCATTGCAAACTTGCGCCGCATAGTCGATTGCAACCGGTTCGGGAATCTTTCCGTCCGAGGCAATCATGTCCGCCAGCGAAGGCCCATCGACCAGCTCCATGACGATGTAGTAGGTATCGCCTTCGCGCCCGACGTCATAAGTGTTGACGATGTTCGGATGCTGGAGTCGCGCAGCCGATTCTGCCTCCTGGTAGAAGCGTCGTACGAATTCGTCGTCGCCGGCGTATTGCGCGCGCAACACTTTTATCGCGACCCTGCGCCGCAAGAGCGTATCGGTTCCACAGTAGACCGTCGCCATGCCGCCCTCCCCGAGCTTGGCATCCAGGCGATAGCGATTGTTGAACATCTGCTCGATCACGTCGGCATCGCGATCAGAGCCGCGCGCAAGACGCGGCGTGCGATCGGCGCCGCAACTGCGGCGCCATAGCCGGCATTTTCGACCACGATCGCAACGGCCACGCGCGGGGCCTGCGCCGGCGCGAAACAAACGAACCAAGAGTGCGATTGGCCTGCGGGATTGGTTGCCGTCCCCGTCTTGCCCGCCACGGTCACGTCCGGCAACGCCGCCGGTGTGCCGGTTCCATCTTTGACCACCGCGACCATCATCTTCTTCACGTTTAGCGCGGTCTCCGTCGAAACCGGCTGCGCGAGCTGTGCGGGTCCAAACGAACTGGACGAAGCAAGGCGCTTGATGCCGCGCACGATGTATGGACGCGGCGTCACGCCCCCGTTGGCGATCGTGGAGGCGACCAGAGCCATCCGCAGTGGCGTCACGAGTAAGTCGGCTTGGCCGAAGCCGAGCTGCGCGAGCGTGCCGGGATAGATTTGGTCGCGCGCCGGTACTCGATCGTGCTCGGCCGGCAGCTGAAAATCGGGGGAGCCGCCCAACCCCCAGCGCTGAGCATACTCGTACCAGCGATCCGCCCCGAGGCGGAGCGCGATTTGCGCAAAATCAACGTTGCTGGAGCGCGCAAAGGCGCCGGTCAGATCGAGCGCGCCGGTCGCTTCGCCTTCGTTGTCGTGAACCACGTAGTCCCCGATGACGAAATATCCCGGATCCTCAAAACTCGACTGCATCGTCACGACGCCGCTATCCAGTGCGTCGGCGGCGGTTACGATCTTGAAGGTCGATCCCGGCGGATAGAGCCCGTCGATCGCGCGATTGATCAGCGGGCTGCCCATCGTGTGTAAGAGATCCGGAAAACTGCTATCGATATCGTTTGGATCGAATGCCGGCACACTCGCCATTGCAAGCACGGCGCCGCTGCGTGGATCCATGACGATTCCAGCGCCGCGGGCATGCTGTGAAAGCTCCGCAGCCAGGACGTTCTGCACCGAAACATTCAAGGTGGTGATGATGTCCGCGCCGTGCGCCTGCGCATTTTGTCCGGCAAACGATTGCCCGATCTCGGCAACCTGCGAGGGCAGGTCGCCCGTCGTATCGGGCGGCGTCAGCGCGGAGTCATAGGCAGCCTCGATGCCGGACGCGCCGAAGCGCAGCGAGTTATAGCCCACCGTCTGCGCGAGCTGCGGGCCAAAGGGGTAGATGCGTCGCTGCTGCAGCGTTTGCGCCAGCACGGTGCCGTCGCTGGCAAGAATGCGGCCGCGGCGCTGCGCGAGCAGTGCGTGGCGGGGATTGTACGGTTTGGCCGCTAGCGTGGGCCCGATCGCGACCTGGACATACACTTGACGTGCGATGAGCAGCGCGAACATCGCGACGAACAGGACGCGAAGTTGGGAGATGACGCGATTGTTCATCTGACCGCCGCCGCGGCCAAACGGTACTCTTGCAGCGTACGCGGAGGCCCGGCTGTGCTCTCGAGCGCCTCCGCCAAAGCGCGCGCCGTGTCTAAGCTCGTTAGGCAGGCAATGTTCGCCTCGACGGCAGCGCGGCGGATGCGGTAGCTGTCGTTGAGCTCGCGGGGGCCGGTTGCATCGTTGATGACCAAATCTACGCTGTGCGAGGTGATCAGCTCAAGCGTGTGCGGCGAACCATCCGCGATCTTGTTGATCGGCCGCGCTGCAATGCCCGCGTGCTGCAGCGCGGCTTGCGTACCGCGCGTAGCGTAGAGTTCAAACCCTAAAGCCGCGTAGCGGCGCAAGATGGGAATCGAGTCGGCCTTCGATTGATCTGCGATCGTCGCTAGAACCCGGCCGCCGCTTTCCGGCAATCGGATTCCGGCCGCCACAAACCCTTTTCGCAACGCTCCGGAAAAAGTATAGTCGATGCCGAGCGCTTCGCCCGTCGATTTCATTTCAGGCCCCAAGATCGTCTCCACGCCGCCCATTTTCGCAAACGAAAATACCGGGATCTTCACGACGCAAAATGACGCGCGTGGCTGCAAGCCCGTTCCGTACTCCATGTCTTTGAGCCGTTCGCCAAGCGCGATGCGCGTTGCCGCCGCGACGAGGTTGACGCCGGTCGCTTTCGAGATGATCGGCACGGTCCGGCTGGCGCGGGGATTGGCTTCAATGATGTACGGCCGCCCGCCATGAATTACGAATTGGATGTTGATCAGCCCGCGAATCTGCAGCTCACCGGCAATCGCCGCGGTAAGCTCCGCGAGCCGCGTTTCCATCTCGGGCGCCACGGTCTGTGTCGGGTAGACGCTGATCGAATCGCCGGAATGGATGCCCGCTCGCTCGATATGCTCGAAGATTCCCGGAATCAGGATGTCATCGCCGTCGAAGACGGCGTCCACTTCTACTTCCAGGCCGCGCAGGTAGCGGTCAACGAGCAGCGGCGCGGCAGGCAAGATCGGCGGCGCCGACTCCGCGTACGATGCAAGCTGGCCTTCGTTGTAGACGATCTCCATGCCGCGTCCACCGAGCACGTACGAAGGCCGCACGAGAACCGGAAACCCGAGGTCGCGCGCGATCGCGCGGGCTTCGCGAAATGAGGTCGCGGCGCGACCCGGCGGACGAGAGACTCCCAGCCGGTGCAGCGCGTCGTCGAATTGGCGGCGGTCTTCGGCCATATCTAGACTGCGGTGATCGCTGCCGATGATGACGACCTCGCGACGCGCGAGCTCGTCTGCTAAGTTGATGGCCGTCTGCCCACCGAACGCGAGCATGACGCCACTGGCTTTGGTCGCGTGGTAAGCGGCTTCAACCTCGTCAGCCCCCGGGGGTTCGAAGACCAAGATATCGGAGATGTCAAAGTCCGTCGAAACGGTTTCGGGATTGTTGTTGACGACCACCGATGCCCGGCCGGCATCGCGCAAGGCCCAGGCCGCATGCACGCTGGAGTAGTCGAACTCGATGCCCTGACCGATGCGAATCGGGCCGCTGCCGACGACCACGACCGCCTCCTTTGAGGGCACCCGCATCTCATCACGCTCGTGCCTTGAAATATAGTAGTAGGGCGATTTGGCCGGAAACTCCGCCGCGGCGGTGTCCACCATCCGGAAGGCTGCCTTGCCATTGCCGCCCGGCAGCGAGTATCCGAGCTCGCGCGCTTGCGCGAGGTCGTCGGCCGAAGGCGCGTCGCGTACGCGCTGTTCGAGCTCGACGAGCTCGCAGATTTCGTAAAGCCAGAATCGATCGATCTGCGAAAGCCTTGCAATTTCTTCGATTGTTGCGACTCGGGCAGGACCCGGCGCACGGCGCAGCGCTTCGGCAACCGCAAAAAGGCGTTCGTGGTTCGGCCTCGTGATGACCGCCCTGAGCTCATCACCGCTCCAGCGTTCAAACGCACCGCTGGTCAGCGCTTCGCGCCCGAGGTCGAGCCCGCGTACTGCCTTGATCAGCGCCGCACCAAACGTGCGCCCAATTCCCATCGCCTCGCCGGTCGACTTCATTTGCGTGCCCAGGCGGGTATCGGCCAGCGGGAATTTATCGAAAGGCCAGCGCGGAATCTTGACGACGACATAGTCCAGCGCCGGCTCGTGCGCGGCTTTGGTAACACCGGTGACCGGATTTGGAATCTGATCGAGCGTTTGCCCGAGTGCGATCCGCGTGGCAACTTTAGCAATCGGATAGCCGGTCGCTTTTGAAGCCAGAGCGGAGCTGCGGGAGACCCGTGGGTTCACTTCGATGATGCGGTATTCGCTGCGCTCGGGATGCAGCGCGAATTGTATGTTGCAGCCGCCTTCGACGCGCAGCGCCCGGATCACGTTGATGCTCGACGTACGCAGCATCTGGTACTCTTGATCGGACAGTGTCTGCGAAGGTGCGACGACGATCGAGTCACCGGTATGCACGCCGACCGCGTCAATGTTTTCCATGTTGCACACGACGATGCAGTTGTTCGCACGATCGCGCAAGACTTCGTACTCGATCTCCTTCCAACCCAGGAGCGAAGTCTCGACGAGCGCCTGATGGTTGAGACTGACGGACAGCCCGTTCGCCAGCGTCCGGCGCAGCTCGTCTTCGTCGTATACGACGCCGCCGCCGGTTCCGCCAAGCGTGTAACCCGGTCGCACGACCAGCGGATAACCGGCGATGCTAGCAAACGCAACGCCTGCCTCGACCTCGGTCACGATCGCGCTTTCGGGAACCGGCTCGCCAATCGCAAGCATCTTCTCTTTGAAGAGCCGGCGATCTTCAGCCAAGCGAATCGTTTCGATCGGTGTGCCCAGCAATTCGACGCCAAAGCGCTCGAGCACCCGGGCCTCATGCAGTTCGACGGCCAGGTTGAGCCCGGTTTGTCCGCCCAGCGTCGGCAGGAGTGCCTCCGGACGCTCGCGTTCGATGATCGCCTCAAGCGAAGCCACGGTCAGCGGCTCGAGATACACCGCATCCGCAACTTCGGGGTCGGTCATGATCGTAGCGGGGTTCGAGTTTACGAGGACCACGCGGCACTCTTGCTCGCGCAGGGCACGGCATGCCTGAACGCCCGCGTAGTCAAACTCGGCGGCCTGCCCGATAACGATCGGACCGGAACCGATCACGAGGACGCTGCGCTGCGGCATTCCGCTCGGCTACATTAGGGGCTTGCTAGAAAGAGTCCTCGCCAACTATCGCTATCGCGCTTCCATTGTCACGCTGAGCTGGTCGAAGCGCCGCGATTACGGTTGCCCTTCGACAAGCTCAGGGTGACAAGACTGACGCGATCGCAATCCGCCTCTGAAAGCGGAGCATCCGGCCACTAAAGCCCTGTAAGGAATTGCCATGTTGAGCTGGTCGACGCGCCGCGATTACGATTGCCCTCCGATGCTTCGACAAGCTCAGGTCCGGCTGGTTCAATACAAATCTATGTCAATCGTCGCATTCATTTCAACCACAGCAGCTAGCAATTTGGGATCAAAGGTAAGCGCCGGAAACCTCCTCCCGTCCGTCCAAATTTCAAGCTCAATTGATGCCTCGAAGATCTTCCCAAGTTCGCAAACTTCAGGCCAACTGTTTTCGAGACGAGCAAGTAACTCGCGCACTTGCTGAGCCGGCTCTGCACCTTCGATCATGTCGGACACGATCTCCCAGCCATTCGCTTTGCGCGTGACTGTGCCAATGGTGCCAATTCGGTCACCCTTTGCCCATTCAACGTCGGCGGCCAGACCAAGCTTTTTCGAAACTTCCTCCGGATTTGGCTCTTCGCTCGCCAGTGAATCTATGAAGTTGATGTAGGCTTTCGTTTTCCACAGCTCTTCCTTCATCCCAGTTTAAGCTCTCCCCATCCGCTGGATCCCAACGCGTATCGCCGCCGATGTACTAGTAGCGTAAAAATGCTTTACGGTGATAAGCGTTGCACGCGCCACTGCGCCCCGTCTTTGACGAATTCGAATCGGTCGTGCAGCCGGTTTTTGCCGCCTTGCCAAAACTCGATTCGTTGCGGCTGCAGGCGGTAGCCGCCCCAGGAATGAGGCCGCGGCACGGGTTCCCCTTCAAAGCGCACGCGGTAGTCGTCTACGCGCCGTTCGAGCGCCGCGCGCGATTCGAGCGGCTCGCTCTGTTCCGACGCCCAGGCCGAAAGCTGGTGGTCGCGCGGACGCGAAGCGAAGTAATAATCAGATTCTTCCTCGCTGATCTGCTCGATGGTCCCCTCGATGCGCACCTGTCGGGCGAGCTCTCCCCACCACAAGAGCAGCGCGGCCTGGGGATTGTGCGCTAAATGCGCGCCCTTGCGGCTCAAATAACTCGTGAAGAACACCAGCCCGCGCTCATCAAAGCCCCGTAGCAGAACCATACGCGATGAGGGCTGCCCATTTTCATCAACCGTTGAAAGGCTCATCGCGTTCGGTTCGATGAGATCCGCTGCTGCAACATCCGCAATCCATACCTTCAACCATGCAACTGGGTCGCTGCCAACATTCGCGTCGGTCAATTTCTCGAGCTCGTACGCGCGGCGCAACGATCCGACGCGAGGCGTTCGCACCCGCTTCGCCGGTGCCGACGTCAACTGTCCGCGCATCGCCGTTGCGAGCGATTGCACATCGAAGCCAAGCTCGATCAAATAGCGGGCGGCATTGCATTTCGGCAGCATTGCCAATGCAGCCACTAAATGCTCGGCTGCGATGTATGAGGTTTTCCACTCGTGCGCGCACACGAACGCGCCCTCGATTAGGCGTTTGGCGTTGGGCGTGAATTCAAGCTCCTGCGGACCTGGCTCTCGTTCTCGCGATTCGCGCGCCAGCCGTTCGCGGTATGCATCGAGCGACAAATCGCGCTCCTCGAAGAGCGGCAGCAGCGGGCCTTCATCGATTTCCAGAACGCCCATGACGATGTGCTGCGTGCCGATGTAGCGACCACGGCCGTATTTTCGCGCCACATCCTGGGCGAGCACGATGGCCCGACGCGCGCTTTCGGTAAACGGCTCCCACATAGTCATGGAAATCTCCCAGCCGCTAGGCCGATCAAGAGCGTTGAAACCAACAATATGCCGCCGCCCAGCGCGAAAGGCAGTGCGGCGTCGATCGTGCGCCGTTCGAGAATCGTGCTCGAGCCGAGGTGCGCGAGCGCGTCCTGGAGCGTTCGCGCGTCCGAAACTCTCGCGTAGGCGCCGCCACCGCTGCCGGCGATCGCTCGCAATGCATCTTCATCGAGTTGAGCGAGTTCGCCGGTGCCCGGAATCAGCATCCCGCTGTCGTTGGTGCCGATGCCTACGGTGTATACGGGTACGTGTTGCGCGGCAAGCGCATTGGCCGCCTCGAGCGGATCCTGCCCGCGGTTGTTGACACCGTCCGTCAGCAAGACGACGGCGCGATGGCCGCGCGAAGGCAGCTGTTGGCCGGCAAGCATAAGCGCATCGCCGATGGCCGTCGCGCCGTTCGGCGCCGGAATGCGGTCGACCGCATCGAGGGCCGCTTGCCGATCGCGGCTGAGCGGCTGGATCACGATCGCGCTGCTCGCAAACGTCACGAGGGCAACTTTTGTGCCATCCGGCAACTTGTTGATGAAGGCGCGCGCCGCATTCTTGGACGCTTCCGAGCGCGTCGGTTCCACGTCGGTCGACGACATCGAGCCGGAAGTGTCGATGCAGAGCACGACCACGGCATCCTTCGCCGGCAAGCGTGCGATAAAGTGCGGCCCGGCTAACGCGCTCGAGAGCAAGGCGGTGGCCAGTGCGAACATGCATAGGAGAAAAACGCCTGGAAAAATTCGCGGCCGCGCGGCCGTGATCAAGAAGTCGAGGTTCGTGTACAAGAGCGCGTTCGAGCTTCGCTGCCGCTCGGCGACCCGGTAAGCGATAACGCACGCCGCGGCTACGAACACCGCGACGATCAGCCACCCCGGATGTGCGAAGCCGATCATCTACAAGCCGAATGCGGCGAAGAGCGAACGCTCACCGTCGACCTCGTGCAAGATACCCGTTCGCCAGCCGCTTCGATCGAGCCGTGCGCACAGTTGGTCTTCGCGCCGCCTCACCGCCTCGCGGTAGCGCTGCCGTTCTTTAGGACCGATGTAAAGGCGGCGCTGACTTTCGGTCTCAGCGTCGCCCAAAACGACGAAACCGCGCAGCGGTAAGGACTCAAACCACGGGTCGCGGGCAATGAGTGCCGTGCAATCAAAACGGGTCCCCAGGCGCAGCAAGAGCACGTCGGTGAGCGTATCCACATCGAGGAAATCGCTGATGACGAGCAAGGCGGCGCCGGCCGGGAGAGCGGCTCGTGCGATCTCGAGCGCCGCGCGCAGCTCGAAAGGTCTGGTCGTTGGAGCGTTTGCGCAGGCGAGTGCACTGCGCGGCCCACGCAGCCCATGGGGCGCATACAAGCCGGCCGCCGTCACGCGCATGCACCGATCGTCGGTGAGCGCCGCGCCGTACCACGCCTGGACGGCTTCGCGCGCCGCCTGGAACAACGGCCGATCGCGGCCCAAACGCATCGACGGCGAATCATCAACAACCGCTGCCAGCGTCAGCGCGACGTCTTCGAGCACGACGCGCGTTTGCAACGCGCCGGCACGCGCGGTTGCCGCCCAATCGATCCGGCGCGGGTCATCGCCGGCGACGTACTCCCGTAGCTCAGCGAATTCGTACCCGTCACCGCGAATCGCAGTCGGTGATCCGACGCCGATCAGCCGCGGCCGATGGCGGCCGCGAAAGAGCGCGCGGCGCAGGTCACCCTTCACGGCGCCGGCACCGCCTCGATCAGCGACCCCAGGATCGCTTCCGGATCGATGTTTTCGGTGAGCACGCGGTAATTCAAGCCCAGCCGGTGACGCAGCGCGAGCGGCGCCACTGAACGCACATCATCGGGAACGACAAAATCGCGCTCCTCGAGAAGCGCTTTGGCCCTGCAGAGAAATGCGAGCGCGAGCGTCCCCCGCGGACTGGCTCCTCGTTCGATCAATCCATCGAATTTCAATCCGCGACCGCGCGGATCGCGCGTGATCTCGATTAGATCGACGATGTACCACTTCAGCTTTTCATCGAGGTACACCGCGCGCGCTTCGTCTCGCCAAGCCTTAACGTCATCGAGCGATGCCACACCCTCGACGAGATTGGTTTCCTCGATCGCAAAGCGTTCCAAGATCGTGCGCTCTTGCTCGCGCGATGGATACCCCACGTTGATCTTGAGCAGGAAGCGGTCCATTTGCGCTAGCGGGAGCGCATACGTGCCTTCAGCATCCAGCGGGTTCATCGTCGCCATCACGATAAACGGGTCCGGCAGCGGGTAGGTCGTTGGCCCGATCGTGACTTGGCGTTCCTGCATCGCCTCGAGCAAAGCGGATTGCACCTTGGCCGGGGCCCGGTTGATCTCGTCGGCGAGCACGACGTTCGCAAAGACCGGCCCGAACGCGGTCGTGAACTCGCTCTGCTGTTGGTTGAAGATGCGCGTCCCGACGATGTCGCTGGGCAAGAGATCGGGCGTGAACTGAATCCGCTTGAAGCGACCCTCGAGCGCCGCGGCCAGCGCGCGGCACGCGAGCGTCTTGGCCAAGCCGGGCGGCCCTTCCAAGAGGACGTGTCCGCCGGCGATCAGTCCGAGCACGAGCGCTTGCGTGACCCCTTCTTGCCCGACGATCGTCGCCGCAAGCGCGTTGACGAGCTGCTGCGGACGAACGCTCCTCATGCGAGATGCCGTTCGAGCGCTACAATCGTACGATCAACCGCATCGGCCAGCTGCGTTTCGTCGACGAAAGCGGCTCGCTCGGTCTTCAAGAGCGCATCTTTTAGCGAACCCCGCGCGCCGTTGCGCGCGAGCAGATCGCCTACCGTCTCGCCGCCTTTCGCGCCGGCCGTCTTCCAGAGTTGGAAGCGTAGGCGCATGACGGCCTCACGATCGCGATCGCGCCGCAGATCGGCGAGCGCTTGCGGTAGGCCGTCTAACGGCGAGGCGGCCGGCCCGACGGATTCGGGCGTCGATTTCGCGACGACCGCGGGCGCGGGGACGCGCTTTCGCCGCAGCAGTTTGGCCAGCACGAAGAGAACGAGCAGCGCGCCGACGAGTTTCGCAAGAAAAGAGATCAGCGAACCGAGCCCCGTTTGCGTTTGCGGCGCGGCTCCGGCGACCGTGAACGTCAAGTCGTTCGAGTAATACCGCTTCGGCTTCCCATCGCGTGGATCGATTGCGTCCAGGTACGCTCCGGCCACATGCACGCGGCCCGCGTGGCGCGCGGCAACGGTCAACGTTTCGCTGAAATCGGTCCCGCGCGCGGTCACGATCACGTGCCGCTCGTCGCCAAGGGGCTCAAGTTCGGCAAGGTTTGGCAAGACGACGAAATCGACGCTGCTGAGTCGTTCTTGCAAACGTCCCGCAATGACCAGGTGAAAGGGCTGGCCGATTTTTGGCGATCGCGTATCGCAACGCAGCGTCAGCGCCGCAACGTGCAGGCGCGGCAAGGTCTGAGCAAGCGCAGTCTGCGCCCCGGTCGCGAGGACGAAGGCGAGCCACGCCGGCGTCAGTCCAACAGCCCGATGCCGTCGAACCATTGCTTAAATATTCGCCGGGCGTCGAGCGGCCCAGGCGAGGCTTCGGGGTGGAACTGCACGGCCGCAACCGGTAAGTCGCGGTGCCGGAACCCTTCGTTCGTGCCGTCATTAAGGTTGACCATCGTTGGGATCAGCTGCGGAGGCAACGAACGCGAATCGACCGCGTAGCCGTGGTTATGGGCGGTTACGATGACCTCGCCGCCCTCGAGATCTTTTACCGGCTGGTTCCCGCCGCGATGTCCGTAGGGAAGTTTGTACGTCTTACCTCCGCAAGCCAGCGCGAGCAACTGGTGTCCAAGACAGACCCCAAAGAGCGGCCGTTGCCCAAGAAGCTCGCGCAGCGTGCGGATCGTAGCCGGCAGATCGGTTGGATCGCCGGGGCCCGGAGAAATCACAATCGCGCCCGGATCGTGCGCCAACACTTCTTGCGCGCTAGCATCGAACGGCACGATCGTGATGGCGGTATTCAGAGCCGCCAGCTCGCGCAGCACTGCTCGCTTCACTCCGCAATCGATCACGACGACTCGGGGCCCAAAAGCGTTGCCCGCGCGATGTTCCTGCCGCGTCGAAACGCTGGGCACGAGGCCTTTGGTCGTCGCGTGGCGAGCGAAGGTCACGAGTTCGGCTTCGGCGCGCTCCAGCGCCGTCTTCCCAACCGCCAACGCCGCCCAAATCGTTCCGTGCTCGCGCAGCGCGATCGTGATCGACCGGGTGTCGGCGCCAATCAAGGTTGGGATGCGCTGCTCGTTCAGCCACTCTCGTAAACCTTGAGCGGCGGCGTGATGCGACGGATGCTCGCTTAAGCGTTTGATGACGGTTCCCGCCACGCAGGCCCGCGAATATTGCGCAGCGCTGCGCGAGATGCCGTAGTTGCCGATCATCGGGTACGTAAAAGTGAGGATCTGGCCTGCGTACGATGGATCGGTCAGCGCTTCTTCGTAGCCGGTCATGCCGGTGTAAAAAACGGCCTCGCCCAGGGCGACGCCTTCAAACTCGAGGCCATGGCCGTCGAACCGCATCCCGTCGGCGAGAAAAAGCGACGCGGGCTTCATGCCCGGATCTTCCCATCGCGCATCAGCAGGCGACCGCCAACGACCGTCGCAAGCGCGCGCCGCGGCAACGTGACGCCGTCAAACGGCGTGGCCCTTCCTTTAGAATAGAAGCGCGCGCTGTCAACGATCCACGGCCGATCCGCGAAGAGGGTCATATCCGCCGACGATCCTACCCGTAGCGATCCGCCCGGAACACCCAGAATCCGCGCCGGATTCGTGGAGAGCAGCTCGACGAAGCGTTTGAGCGCTAGGCCTGGAACCGCGAGCGCGTAGGCGCCGACGGCGATCTCGAGTCCGCTAAACCCCGGTGCGGCGCGATTAAAGTCCAGCTCTTTCTCTGCTGTGCCGTGCGGCGCATGGTCGCTTGCGAATGCATCGATCGTCCCGTCGCGCACTCCCTCCCGCAGAGCTGCAACGTCTTCCGGACGGCGAAGCGGCGGATGGACCTTTGCCTTGCCGCCGCGCTCGGCGATCAGGTCGTCGGTAAAGTGCAAGTGATGCGGCGTCACCTCGCACGTTGCATCGATCCCGGAGCTTCGTGCCCAGCGCATCAACGCGAGCGCGCCCCGCGTCGAGAGATGCGCAATATGCCAAGCTTTGCGAGCATGCTGGGCGATGATCAAGTCGCGCGCTACGACGACATCCTCCGCAGCGCGCACCGAGAGCGCGCCGGCTCTAAGGCGCTCGTCCTCGCAGTGGGAAATAAAGCGCCTCTCGACGTTTTGCGCCGCCTGCGCCGCATCGAACAACGTGCGGGAATCCATGACCCAGTCGCCATCGTCGCTGAAGCCGACTGCCCCCGCGGCAGCCAGCGCGGCATAGTCCAAGAGTTCCTGACCCCGCCGGCCGCGTGTGATAGCGGCAATGGGGTAGACGCGCGCGAGTTTGGCCTCATCGGCGGCGCCCGCAACCTGAGCGATCACATCCACGCTGTCGATTGCCGGGTTCGTGTTCGGCATGCAGGCAATCGCGGTAAAGCCGCCCGCAAGCGCCGCGGCCGCGCCCGTGGCGATCGTTTCCTTTTCGGGAAAACCCGGCTCGCGCAAGTGCACGTGCATGTCGATGAAGCCCGGCGCGACGCATGCGCCTTGCGCATCGAGCACCTCTTCGGCTTGGGCCGGCTCTAAATGGTCGCCGATTTCAGCGATGAGCCCGTGCGCCGTGCGCACGTCAAATCGACCGTCCAGCTCTTGCGTTGGATCGATCACGTGTCCACCCCGCACGAGCATCAGGTGATCTTTTGCTGACCGTTGACCAAGAAATCCAGCACCGCCATGCGGATGAACACGCCGTGACGCACTTGGTTCGCGTAACGCCAGCCGGCATATGCCAGCACTTCGTCGACGAGCTCGACGCCGCGGTTGTACGGACCCGGATGCATGACGATCGCATCTTCGCGCAACCGCGCGAGCCGTGCGGCGTCCAAACGGTAGTCGCGGATGAACTCCTCATCCGATATCAGGGTCGGCGTCACCGCGAAACGCTCGCGTTGAATGCGCAAGAGCATGATCGCATCAACTTCCGGCAGGATTTTATCGAGATCGCGTTCGACGCGCACGTTCTCGGCGGAAAAAGAACTCGGCAAGAACGATTCGGGGCCAACAAGGATAATTTGGGCTCCGAGGTTCTTTAGGCCCAGGATGTTCGAATGTGCGACGCGGCTGTGCAAGATATCACCGACGATCGCGATCTTTCGCCCGTGCAGGTCGCCAAACTCCTTGCGGATCGTATAGAGGTCGAGCAGCGCTTGCGTTGGATGAGCATGCGCTCCGTCGCCCGCGTTGATCACGTGCCCGTCAAACGCCATCGATACGTGCCGCGGAAAGCCCGGTTCCGCGTGCCGGATGACAAGAACGCTGAAGCCCATGGCCCATAGCGTGATCGCGGTGTCGTCGATGCGCTCGCCTTTCCCCAAACTCGAATCGCTCGGATCGAGCGTCATGATGTCCGCACCCAAACGTTGTTCGGCGAGCGTGAACGATGCGACCGTGCGGGTGCTCTGTTCGAAGAACATGTTCACGCAGGCGACCCCCGCCAGCGCATCGCGTTTGGGAAGCTTGGCTTCAAACTGAAGCGCCCGCTTGAAGAGATATTCGATCTCCGAGGGATGCAGGTCGTCCAGATCGATGAGGCTACGGCGCGTCCGCAAGGATGCTGACCTCATCGGAATCGGATTCTACGGGACCCAGGGTGACGACGACCCGTTGCTGCGGGCTCGTGGCAATCGTGCGGCCGACATAGTCGGGTTGCACCGGCAGCTCGCGAAGCCCGCGATCGATCAGCACGCACAAGCGAATCGCTCCGGGACGGCCGAGATCCGTCACCGCGTCAAGCGCCGAGCGCACGGTGCGCCCCGTGTAGAGCACATCGTCCACGATCACGACCGTCTTGCCCTGAACTTCCGACGGAATGAGCGATTCCGGCAGCGCGTAAGAAACGTCGTCATCGCGGTACAGGTTGATGTTCAAAAAGCCCAACTGCGGCTCGCGGCCGCTGACCGATTTGATTTTTTCGGCGATACGTGTTGCAAGGGCCTCGCCGCCGCGCCGGACGCCAATGATGTACAGGCCCCGTTGGGCGTCCTGCGGTTCGACGATCTGATGCGCGAGACGCGCGACGATGCGCTCGATCTCTGCACTGCCGATCAGCACATGCTCCCCTGTGACCGCGCTCGTCGTCATCTTGCTTCCCTCATTTCTTCCAGCGCAGCGTGGGCTCGCGCCCGTTCGGCCTCAAAATTGGCCAGCTTGGTGCGCTCGCGCTCGACGATCGCCGCCGGCGCGTTGCCAACGAAGCGTTCATCCCCCAGCTTGCGCTGAACGCGCTCGATCTCGCCATCCAGCCGCGTTTGCTCCTTGCGATAGCGATCCAGCATGACGTCCCGAGGGGCGCGCCCGCTGACCGCCGCCAGCGCCGCTTCGAACGTGTTCGCGGGCAGGTCTATCCATTCTGCAACGCCCCGCACGTACCATAGGAGCAGGCCGGCTACTTCCTGCGGCACTCCGCGTGGAATCTCGACCGTGAGCTGCGCGCTCGGCGGCAGGCCGATTTCGGCGCGCAGGTTGCGCAAGCGCTCGACTGCGCGCTGCAGCGCCTCGAATTGCTCGACCGCCTGCGGGTCGGCAGGGACCTCAGCTGGGTCCGGCCAGGTCGCCGTCATGACCGTGACACCGTCGTGCGGCAGCGCCAGCCAGACCTCTTCGGAGATGAACGGCTCGATCGGGTGCAGCAAACGCATCGCGTTGTTCAGCACGAATGAAAGAACGGCCGCACGCGAGGGCGTCGGCAGCTTCGCGGCCTCCACGTACCAGTCGCAGACCTCGTACCACACGAATCGCCACAGCGCCTCGGCAACCGAACCGAAATCGTAAGCATCTAGGCCTTGCGTAACTTCGCGGATCGTGGCGTGCAATCGGGTCAGGATCCATCTGTCTGCAAGCGACAGTTGCTCCGGCGCGGGAACCTGCATTGCGGGCGGCAAGCCCTCGGGGAGAGCCAGTGCATAGCGCGCCGCATTCCAGATCTTGTTGTTGAAGTTGCGCGCTTCTTCGCACCGCTTCTCCTGAAAGCGAAGCTCCTGCCCTTCAAGCCGCATCTGGCGCATCATGCCCATGCGAAAGGCATCGGCGCCGTATTTTTGCACGATCGGCAGCGGATCAATCGCATTTCCGAGAGATTTGCTCATCTTGCGCCCTTGCGCATCGAACACGAGCGGCGCGATGAAGACGTCCGGAAAAGGCACCTCGCCCATGAAGCGCAACCCCAGCATCACCATGCGTGCCACCCACAGGAAGATAATCTCCCAGCCGGTGATGAGCACTTGCGAGGGGTACCATTCCGTCAACTCCAGCGTTTGCGCGGGCCACCCAAGAATCGAAAACGGCCAGAGCGCGCTTGAAAACCACGTGTCGAGCGTATCGGAATCGCGCCGGAGCGCTTGCGCACCGAATTGCTCGCGTGCGATCGCAAGCGCTTCTTCTTCCGTTTCGGCGACGACGACTTGTTCGTTCGGCGTGTACCAAACGGGCAACTGATGGCCCCACCAAACTTGGCGCGAGACGTTCCAGTCGCGAATGTTTTCGAGCCATGTTTCGTACGTCCGCCCGTGACGCGCCGGGACAAAGCGCAGGCGTCCATCTCGATAGGCCTGCAAGGCTGGCTCGGCGAGAGATTTCATCGAGCAAAACCACTGCAGCGAAAGCAGCGGCTCGATCACGTCTCCCGAACGCTCGCTGGTCGCAACGTTGTGCGTGTGCGGCTGCGATTCGAGCAGCAACCCGAGTTTTTCGAGATCTTTGAGGATCGCCTCGCGCGCGGCAAAGCGATCCATTCCCTCGAAGCGCCCTACGGCGACATCGGTTGCCGCGATTTTTGCGTCCATGTCGATGACCGACGGCATCGGCAGACCGTGCCGGATCCCGATCTCGTAATCCGTCGCGTCGTGAGCGGGCGTAACTTTGACGATGCCGGTCCCGAACTCGAGATCGACCGCCAAGTCCGCGATGATCGGGATTTCACGCTGCAGCAGCGGCGGCACTAAAACGCGCTTCCCGACCAGCGACGCGTAGCGGTTGTCCTGCGGGTTCACCGCCAAGGCGACATCCGCTAGGATCGTTTCGGGGCGCGTCGTCACGATTTCGACGCCGCTCTCGCGGTTGTCTACGAATGGATACCGCACGCGCCACAAGTGCGTCGTGCGCTCGACATAATCGATCTCCGCATCCGAAACGGTCGTCCCGCCGGCCGGGTCCCAATTGATCAGCCGCGTGCCGCGGTAGATCAGACCGTCACGGTAGAGCGCGACGAAGACCTTGTTGACCGCCGCCGAGAGGCCGGCATCCATCGTAAAGCGAGCGCGCTGCCAATCCGGGCCGAACCCAAGCCGCCGAAACTGCTCTTCGATCGTCGCTCCGGTCTCTTTCGCCCAACCCCAAGCGCGTTGCAGATACTCCGGCCGGCCGATCGATTCGCGGCTTTGGCCTTCCTCGGCAAGCTGCCGGACCAACACCGCTTCGGTTGCAATCGCCGCGTGGTCGGTTCCCGGCAGCCAATTCGCGCACTCACCCAGCATACGATGGTAGCGCACGAGGATATCCATCGGCGTGTAGGTCGAACCATGCCCCAAGTGCGCGCGAGCGGTCACGTTCGGGGGCGGCATGCAGATGATGTAGGGCGGCCGCGCCGGATCGGGCTCTTCATGAAAATAGCCCGCACGCTCCCAGCGGTCGTACAGCCGTTCTTCGACGGCCTGCGGATCGTACGTCTTAGAGAGCTCCCGTTTGATAAACTATTTCGCCGTGTTCAGTTTGATCAAGCTGACCCGGCAGCCGAATTTTGCCGGCTCAACGACGACGGTCGCAGCCTCGCCGCGTCGCGAACCGACCACTGCGCTAGCTCCCGGATACGGGTAGTTATACCGCAGCGACTCGATGTGCCAGCCGTGCTGCGAAAGCCGGCGCTTGTACCACGTGAGCATCGACTTCGAGTCCGCAAAACTGGCGAAGTTGAACGCCTGCGGGCGAACGTCCGATCCCCCGCGGAGACCGAACGAGCGCGGACCGTAATCGGGAAAGCTGCCGGGCGCGACGGGCACATCGCCAAAGATTGTGGTGCCGGCTCCCGCCGGTACCGGTTTGGCGGAGGCCAGGTCGCCGTTTGCACACACGAGGCTAAGCACCACCGCGAACCCGAAGGCAAGCGCGCGCACTGTTAGGCGGGCATATCCTTTTGGCGTTCCGCGTAGATCAACGTCGGCTGTTCGCGCTTCTCGATGACCTCTTTGTTGACGACGCACTTCTTCACGCCGCTCAGCGAGGGCAGATCGTACATGACGTCCAGCATCACTTCTTCGAGGATCGAGCGCAAGCCGCGCGCGCCGGTCTTGCGCCTCTGCGCCTTGATCGCGATTGCGACCAGCGCTTCTTTGGTGAACGTCAGTTCCACTCCGTCCAGGCCCATGATCCTTTGGAACTGGCGCACGAGCGCATTGCGCGGTTCGACCAGGATGCGGCGCAGAGCAAGTTCGTCGAGCGCATCCAACGTCACGACAATCGGGAGCCGCCCGATGAATTCCGGGATCAGCCCGAATTTGAGCAAGTCTTCGGGCATCAATTGCTCGAGCAGGCGTCCGACGCGCAGGTCACGTTTGCTCTCAGGTTGCGCGCGAAAACCCATGTAGTTGTTCGCGACGCGAGATTCGATCATCCGGTCTAGACCATCGAAAGCTCCACCACAGATAAAGAGCACGTTGGTCGTGTCGATCTGGATGAACTCTTGATGCGGATGTTTGCGGCCGCCTTGCGGCGGGACGTTGGCGGTCGTGCCCTCCAAAATCTTCAGCAGCGCTTGCTGCACACCCTCACCGGACACATCGCGCGTGATCGATGGGTTCTCGCTCTTGCGGGCGATCTTGTCGATCTCGTCGATATAGACGATGCCTTTTTCGGCCCGCTTGACGTCGTAGTCCGCCGCTTGAATCAGCTTGAGAAGAATGTTCTCGACGTCCTCGCCGACGTAGCCGGCCTCCGTCAAAGACGTAGCATCGGCCATCGCCAGCGGAACGTCCAAGATCTTGGCGAGCGTCTGCGCGAGATAGGTCTTACCGGAGCCCGTCGGCCCGACAAGCAGAATATTCGATTTCTGCAGTTCGACGTCGTCCGCCGAGCTGCCCATGTTGATCCGCTTGTAGTGATTGTAAACGGCGACCGCCAAAGATTTCTTGGCGCGTTCCTGACCGATCACATACTGGTTGAGGATGTTGTTGATCTCTTTGGGCTTGGGGATATTGCGCAGGCGCAGGCTCTCATCGACGTTCTTGTAGAGCTCTTCTTCGATGATCTCGTTGCACAGCTCGATGCACTCGTCGCAGATGTAGACTCCGGGACCGGCAATCAATTTGCGAACTTGCTCCTGCGACTTGCCGCAGAAACTGCACTTGAGCTGGCCCTTCTCGTCCCCGAAACGGAACATGGTCTAGCGGTCCGCCAGCCCTTTAGGTCTTCACCGGAGCGGCTGCCGCGCGCGTATCCTTGTGAATCACACTGTCTATAATACCGTATTCGGCCGCTTCTTGCGCGGTCATGTAGAAGTCGCGCTCGATGTCCTTGAGGATCTGCTCGATCGGTTTCTGGGTCGTCTCCTCGTAGATCCCGGCCAGCATGCGGCGCGTGGCGATCAAGTCACGGGCATGGATTTCAATGTCGGTCGCCTGCCCGCCGACCTGCTGGACCCACGGCTGATGGATCAAGATCTTCGCGTAAGGCAGCCCGAAGCGCTTGCCCTTGGCCCCGCCGGTCAAGATGATGGAGGCCATCGATGCGGCCATCCCGGCGCAAATTGTGGCCACGTCCGGCTTGATGTAGCGCATCGTGTCGTAGATCGCCAGGCCGGCCGTCACACTGCCGCCCGGGCTGTTGATGTACATGTCGATGTCCTTGTCCGGGTCCTCGCGTTCCAGGAAGAGCAGCTGCGCAATGACGAGGTTCGCGAGGTGGTCGTCCATCGGGCCGCCGACGAAGATGATTCGATCTTTGAGGAGCCGCGAGTAGATATCGAACGCGCGCTCGCCGCGTGCGCTCTGCTCGACAACCATTGGGACCAGGTGATCCATGCTATGCTCCGTTTGCGCTGGTGCTGATATTGGCGTGTTCGATGAGCCAGTCCATCGTCTTGCTACGGACGATCCCGTCCATCAGAGAAAGCAGATTATTGCCCAGCGCCTGGCGGATACGATCCGCCGGCTGCCCGTATTGCTCGGCTAACGCCGCCAGCTCGAGCTGCACGTCGGCTGGGGTCGCCCGGATATTTTCGGTCTTGGCGATCGCTTCGAGCAGCAGCGTGGCCTTGACCCGTTTTTCGGACTCCGAGCGCAGTTCTGAGCGCAACTGCTCCTCGCTCTTTTGCGTGCGAGCGAGATAGTCGTCCCAACTTAAGCCCATCCGAGAAGCGAATGCCTGGGACTCCGAGGTGAGGTTTTCGACTTCTCGTTCAATCATCACCGCAGGCAGCGGAAAATCGTGCACCTCCATCAGCTTGTCGATCAGCACCCGTTCGAGCCGCTTACGGCTCCGGCTTTTTGCCATCGCCTCCAAACGTCGCTGAACGTCCGCTCGGAGGTCTGCCACGTTGTCATTGCTCGAAACGCTTCTCGCAAACTCATCATCGATGGTTGGAAGCTCCGGCTCCTTGACTTCGTGCAGGGTTACTGAAAAACGCGCCTCTTGGCCCGCGAGCTCCGCTTTGCCGTACTGCTGAGGGAAGGTTGCCAGCACTTCTTTGCTCTCACCGGCACGCATGCCGGCGATGCCGGACGCGAAGCCGGGAATGAACCGTTCCTCGGAGAGTTCCGCCGTCTGCGCTTCCGCTTTACCGCCTTCGAACGCCGTGCCGTTGACCCGGCCCTCGTAGTCCAGCACGACGTAGTCGCCCAGCTTAGCCGGGCGATCGACCGGAACCAGCGTCGCGCGTTCGCGGGCCAGCGCGAGGACGCTTCGCTCTACGTCGGCCTCGCTGACTTCAACTGCTTGCGCATCCAGCGCGATACCAGTGTAGCCGCCTAACTCGATCGTGGGCCGGACGGCAACGTGCGCTTTGATGCGCATCGGCCCGTCGTCTTGCGGCGGGACAACCTCAACCTCGGGCCGGTCGACGGGCGTCAACTCGTGCTCGCGCACGGCTCGGGTGTAGGCCTCGGGCACGACGTCTTCGATGGCACGACTGTGGATTAGTTCGCTGCCGTATTGCTGCTCGAAGATCTTTCGCGGAATCTTGCCCGGCCGAAACCCGGGAATCTTCGCGGAGCGAGAAAGTTTGCGAAATGCCCGTTCCTCGGCGGCGCTGATCTCCTCCGGCGTTACGGGGATGTCTAACTCTACTTCGGTGGGGGCAATGCGGGTTAGCGTGGACTGGCTCAGTTGAGGCTCCTGTTCCCTAGATAAAACGCTAAGCGGAAGACGAGATTCGAACTCGCGACCCTCGCCTTGGCAAGGCGATGCTCTACCACTGAGCTACTTCCGCGCGCCTTTACCGGGCTTATGCATAGGCGGCTGGGCAAGCAGAGACTCGAACTCTGATGGGTTACCCCACTGGAACCTAAATCCAGCGCGTCTGCCAGTTCCGCCACTTGCCCTCCCCCCGAAGCAACCCTTACGGCGGGGCTTTCGTGGCGGGCCTGCCCAAAGACTCGGTTAGATAAGACGGATTGGGGCGGATTCCTTGTCGTCTGAGCACGCCTAAACAGGAGCACCCACCGGCATTCAAAAGGAAGGGCGCATGGTGCGCGATCCCGGCGGCAACCCCGAATCGAGTTGGAGCATCGTAGGGCGAACGCTGAGCGGCGAGTCGCTTGCGATCGGGCCGTTTGAAAAGCGCTACGCCGAACAGCTGCTGGCCGACATTCGAAACCGCGTGTCCAACGATTCAAGCGGGACCCTTGAATCTGAGGGTATCGCGATCCCTTACACGGATATCGACTTGCCGACCCTCGGTATGGAACTGGTACCATAGCCCCCTAGGCAGCACGGGATCGGGAATTCCAGCGCAACTTTCTGGATAGACCCTTGGGTCGAAGCGCGTTACAGTAAGAAGCATGATCGCACTGAAGCTCCGCCGCCCGCTAGGCCACACCACGCTGCCTTTTCCAGACGAGCCCTTATCCGAACGCACGGTCCGCACGACATTTGCCGGATGGGGACCGCGGATATGACGCAGCATAGCCAAACCGCGCAATTCTGGAAAGCTGTTCAAGATCGCGACAGTAGCTACGATGGCCGCCTCGTCTACGCCGTTAAAACGACGGGGATCTATTGCAAACCGTCCTGCAGTTCGCGACGCCCGCTCAAAGAGAACGCCGTCTTTTTCAATTCGGTTGAGGCGGCCGAGCGCGCCGGCTATCGCGAATGTTCAAAATGCGGCCTGCGCACGGTACCCGACGACGTGAAGGCGGTCCATGCAGCGCTCGATTTTCTCGACAACCATCTGGACGAGCGCGTGACGCTAGCGATGCTTTCTAATCACGTGTGCATGAGCCCGTTCCATTTGCAACGGATCTTCAAACGCCGGGTCGGCGTCTCGCCGAAGCTTTATCTTGCAACCCGACGGGCCGAACAACTCAAGGCACAGTTGCGTGATGCGCGTAGCGTGTCCGAAGCATCGCTCAGCGCGGGCTACGCCGACGAGAAGACCGCGTACGGTCACGCCTCGCGCGCATTTGGAATGACGCCCGGTCAATATCGCCGTCGCGGCGCCGGCAAGCTGATCGCCTACCTGATTGCCGACACCGAACTCGGAAAAGCGCTCATCGGCGCCACGAACCAAGGCATAGCCGCGATCTATTTCGGAAAGAGCGAGCGACGGCTTGCAGCCGATCTGCGCGCTGAATACCCCGCTGCCACCGTGGTGCGTTATTCCGAGAAGTTGGGGACGGGATTGCAAGAACAACTCTCACGAGGGCTGGCGACGATCGAGGAGCAGCTTCGCGGCGGCATAGGACGCGCTGTCACGCTCGATGTCGTAGGCACAGCCTTTCAGTCAGCGGTATGGAAGGCCTTGGAGCAGATCCCACTCGGCAAAACGTGCTCGTATCAGGAGATCGCTAAGATGATCGGTAAGCCAAAGGCCGATCGCGCGGTCGCTCGCGCGTGCGGCGCTAATAAAGTGGCGCTCGTGATCCCCTGCCATCGAGTCATTCGCGCGGATGGCGGCCTGGCGAATTACCGCTGGGGACGCGAACGCAAAAAGGCGTTGCTTGCACTCGAAAAAACGGGATAAAGGAAAGAGCCGCTCTTGCGGCCCTTCTTGTAGCGTCATTGAAGCAAATGCCATCTGGTCGGATGGGATCTCGCGGCAAGCTTGCACTTAGCTGCTTATCACCCGAAAGGCTCCTTGCCCCCAAGTAATAGCGTGTCAAGCCGCGAAGATAATTTTCCTCTACACTTGATTTGAGGAGGGCTATTTTATGCGTCCTGCTCGGCTTACATTTCTCGCGCTGATCCTGGCAACCAGCACTGCCGGATGCGCTGGAAACTCAACCGGCGCCCTGCCAGCGGCCGGAACCTCCGGGATCTCAGGCAGCGGTTCCATCGTCGGCATTGGGACGAAATTAAACGTTCAGGAGATACAACAACAGTTACTTAAGCAGATCAAGGCCCACACTTTTCCGCTGGCCAGCCTGCGGCGGCAACCACTTTCGCCAGAACAAGCACGTACCGGGCAAGCTTTACTCGGCTACCTGCATTCGCTTGGACCGCACGGCACGTCGAATTCGATTGGCAAACCCGGCGGATTCGGTTTTCACACGCAGTCTGGTGGGCCGTATACCGGCATCTTTGCGCTCGACAATGCGTACGACACAAGTCAGTTCGGCTTGATAGCGCCCACCGCTAGGACTTCGACGATATTGGCACCCGGCGAGATCGCGCCGAATGGTACCTGCTTTATCACGTACGTAAGCTACAAGGGCAACGGTCCAACGGTGAAACCGCCCATTCCAGCCACTTTTGCGAACAGCTTTGTCACCTTCGACGTATGTAACAAGGCGGCATCGTTCTCAATCTCACTCCCCTCCCCATACGCTCTGCAGCAGGGGAATGGTCCGCCCATGATTGCCTCATTCACTCAGGGGATCGGTTCGGTTCCATGTAGTCCGTGCGACTGGTTCACGCACCTCTATAACTGGAGTACGGGAAGCTTTGATCAGACCGGCTTCCAAACGGGGGTCAGCAGCCTGACCTTCGGTGGCAGTCTTTACTATGACGATCTGGCGCGAGGTCCTTGCCCGCCGCTGCCACCCCTCAGCTCCCACTACATCTCGCTCTACAACCCCACCACTGTTAGCCTGGACCTTTTGGCTCCCTCGATGAACGGGGGAACCTACTTCACGGCCTTTGCCCCGCCCGATACAAGCAAACAGACGTGTTTTGCAAACGACGGCAGGATCAGTCCTTTCTACACCGTGTCGCACGACAACAGCGATTGGCAGGTGTCGATGTCGTTTCCGTAACCGCAATCGCGCTGCAATCAAAGGAGCTCGCCTAAGCGCGAGCTCCTTGTACTTATTCCTCACCGTCGAAGTAGTCGAGTGCCTCGGAGCGGATGAGCCTGCGTTCGGGTGAGCGCACCGCCCATTTATCGCTGTCGGGGTAATGGCATGATTCGCCAATCGGGTTATCCGCTACGACGTACAAGTTCAGGTCCTCTTGCCCATCATTCTTGATCTGGTGTGGCTGACCGGGCGGGAAAATGAACGCGTCGCCCGCTTCAACGGCCGTTGTTCCGCCCTCATCTCGCACGATGCCGCGACCCGAAATCACGTGGTAGAATTCCCATTGCGCGCTGTGAGAATGATATGGGAAAGGCGTAGCGCCCGCCGGAATACGGGCTATCTCAACATCGAACGGATGGCGCTCGTTCAGATCCGTCGATTGCGGCTTACGCCCTAATGCCTCTGAAACTTGCTTGCCCGCGCCGACGAACTTCCCTTTCGGCGATGACCAAGTCAGTTCATCAATATCGTTCGAGTTGATCTTACGCATCTTCTCCACCTAACGAGTTGTCGTTGCGGGCAGTGTTTGCATTTCGCACTGATTCGGCCTTCCACATTACAGATAAGGCGGACACGAAGCGGCCGGCCGATGCGGAGCAGCGAGTGCCGCCAGCACGTCGGCGGCGATTCGCGCGTGCCCCGCGTCACTTGGGTGGATGCCGTCGGCCGGCGGGAACATCGCCGGGCTATAAAGGGACGCATCGCAAACGAGGTCCACGACAGTGACGATCCGTGCAAAGCCATTGATGAAGGTGTTGCCGGCCTTCCAGGTCGGATCGGCGCTATCTACGACCTCCCGGCAGCACGGTAAGTACTCAACGTTCGGAACGTTCAAAAGCACCAGCCTGGCTTTCGGGAAGCTCGTCGTGAGGTAGCGGATCAGCAAACCATATTGGGATTCGAACTGCTCGAGCGTTCCGGACCCGTTAAACGCGATGTCCGAAAAATCGTTGATCCCGATGAACACCGTGATGACGGTCGCTTTTCGTGATAGTTTGTCCAGCTCGGCCGACAACAACCAACTCAGCCGTGCACCGGATATGGCCAGATTCTGAAGCCGTACATCGCTGCCGCGCGACTCCGCGAGTGCGCGCGCGACCTCGGCCACAAACGACGTCGCGTGCGGGCACGCGGTGGCCACCGGCGATGGAACGAGCGGCTGACAGGTTCTTGATGCGAACAACCCCCAAGTGATGCTATCACCCAAAGCAGTGTACACGACGTCAGCGGGTGGTTTGAGTTTGCTTGCGCCCTCCGCGACGCTCATAACGCTGGCGAAAAGCGCGAGTGTTAACCCGGCATGCACCAGCCGATGCGAATTCATGGAATAGCGGGCTACTTTGAACGCGGCGTGAGAATCATCGTTGCACGCCCGTAATCGAAGTGCAGCTTGCTCAAACCTTTGAGAAAATCGTAGCCTAAGAGCGCCTCGTGCAGATCGAAGTTTGTGGTACAGGCGCTAGGCTTGTCATAAACGATCGGCCCTAGCGTCATGTTATCGAGCGTGCCGCATCCCCCGAAGACTCCGGCTGAGGCAAGATGTAATCCGTACGTTTTCGGAAGATCCCGCGAGATCAGGACCGCTCGCGGGGATCCGGTATCGAGAATCGCATTGACCGTAGTCGTCTTCCCCTGCACGTACATTGTCGTCACAGGAATACCCAAACTCAAGTCCACTCCTATGCGCACCCCGGGGATGTTCAGAGCGTCAACGGTACCAGCGTCTCGTATTTGCAAGGTCGCCTTTTCGAAGTCGATCGTCACAAAAGCGCCGGCTAGCAAATCAAACCCCATCAGGCCGTCCGGCGCCTTATCTTCGATTTCGCCGGGCCCGAAATAGACCGTCGCGTCGTGCAGCGTGTTCCCGCCGATTTCCAACGTGTCGATCTTCCCAACATCGGTCTTCTCTCTTGCGTATAACGTGCTGGATTCAGAGTGACCGATCGCCTTTAGCCCAGCGCGCCGTGCAAAGGCGCCGCTCAAGAAGATGCTGGCTGCGCCGGAGTCTAAGAGGAACGTCCCTTCGACGCCGTTGACCCTCGCCTTGATGATCACGCGCTCAGCTGTCAAGCGCAGTGGAAATGGTGTTTTATCCTTGAACTCCCAGTGAGCCGATTGTGCCGGCGGGTGAAGATCTTCGCCGGTCAGGTGAGCTCCTAGTTTGATGTCGCTAACCGTCGTCGTGCTCTTTGCGCCGTCGTACTTCCAGCGGCCGACAAAATGCTTGCCGCCGACCAACTGGTAATCGAGGATGCGCACGACTTCTTCATTGTCCCCTTTTGGATCGATCACGGCGCCTGCGTAGGCGCCGGTGTCCGGATCGATATACAAGTCGACAGGCGCTGCGGCGTCCTGCTCGACGCGCGCCACGCTCAAGGTTTTGTTCCAACGGTTTTCGCTTCGTATATTCGTCCAGGGCAGCTCCGCAAGACCGTCGGTAAACAAAAGGTCTTCCGCTAACATTACCTTGGCGGGGTTACCGATGATCGGCACCGTGAACCCGTTCTGATCGGAATACCAAAAGAGCCGGCCCGTGAAGCCTCGCGACGAATCCGTCGCGGCTTTAAGGTTGTGCGTATCGGTTCGAAAAAGGGCACCGATGCGCTTGATGCGTCTGACCAGCAACGCCTTGCCACTATCGTCAGTGACGGTTTCCGCCATCGTGGCGAATCTCGTTTGCTCATCGGAGAACGTCCAACCGGTGAAGGCCTTATGCTTTGCTAGCTGCGTAGCGGCATCGTCAGCGCGTGCGACGGACGCTCCGAGGAGGCAAAGCGCCAAGCCTACGAGCCCGGCTCGGATGCCAAAGACGCTACTCAGTGTTAACCCCTACAACTCATGATGGCCTCGTGCATTGTGTAACTTATCTCGCTACCGCCATTGGCCCTCGCTCCGAGCTCTCACCCCAAGAGCAATGCTCGGAGACGTTGCCTTGGGCGCGTGCTTTAGCGAAGCCCGCTGGGCCTATCGCAAGGGAGTAGCCGAGCACTAAAATCGCCCTTTTTTGCTTTGGGCTTGTTATAATTTGGTAAACCGGGTAAAGAGAGGCGCGCATGGAGAAACGATTCGCTACATGGCTTGCTGTCGCAAGAATCTACCTCGGTGTGTTCTGGCTCGCCTATGGCACGTCAAAATTCGAATCAAACTGGGCCGCCCCCAAGGGTGAATTTTTCCAAGCCGCGCAGTACGGCGCAAGCCAAATTCATGGTGCGATGCACGATTTTATCATCGGCTTTGTGTTGCCGCATCAGGATGTCTTTGCGCGACTCGTCGCCTACGGTGAGACCCTGATCGGGATTTCCCTGTTTTTGGGTCTGTTCAAGAATGCCGGCGCAATCGGTGGCATGTTTTTAGCCCTTAACTATTATTTCGCCACGGGCAAGTATGGTTCTCGGTTGGGCGTAGAATCGCTTGAAGCGCTGTTGTTTGTGTTCTGTTTGCTCATTTTAGCGCTGCCAAGCGCCCAGGAGTTGAGCATCGATGCTCTCATTTGGCGCTACGTTCCCAAAGGCGCCCTCGGTCGTTGGGTGCGGCGCGACGGGCGGCCGGAGGATCGCCAGTAACAAATTCGTTTCGAGAGAACATTTATTGTCGATGTCAGAAACGCGAAGCAACCCGGAATGGGAACAGCGTGTATCAGACCTGTGGGCATCCATCGATGACTACTGTGAGGAAGAGTTCTTGACCAGGATGGAACAACTCGTCGCCGAGCTGCCCGTCGACAGCGCGGAGGCGCTATTCGAACGGGCATCCTCCTTGGACTCGACGGGTCATTCCGATTTGGCGGTGCCACTGTACCGACAGGCACTCGAACTCGGGCTGCATGGCGATCGCCGGCGTCGCGCCGTGATCCAGATGGCCAGCTCGTTGCGCAACATGGGCCACGCCGCAGAAAGCGTTGCTTTGCTGACGGCCGAGCGCGAGGTAGAGTCCGATGATTTGGACGACGCGGTCAGCGCCTTCCTCGCTCTTGCTCTCGTTGACACGGGACGCGAGCGGGAGGCGGTCTCGCTTGCCCTGACGGCGTTGTCTGCTCATATGACCAGGTACCGGCGCTCCCTAGCAAACTACGCCGAACTGATCTCCGACGACCAATCCACCTGAGCGAAAACGTCAACGCGTTTTATCGTGACCAACCCCCGGCTATGCGGGACTGCTCGTTCCATCGGCGAGCGTTTACGCCGAACACGAGGAGCCACAGAGTCAACGATCCTTCCCCGGCGAGGCCGCCGATCATTAAGTAGGGGGAAAATAGACGTTCTCCGAGCGCCGGTGAGAGAAATGTCAGCCAACCCAAACCCGTAATTGCCAACAGCACGCTTAAAAATCGAGGGAGGAAGGTCGACTTGAAAATGAGGTAAGCGAGCAGGAGGCAATAGAATCCAAAAAACACGAGCGAGCTGACGCCGGGCGAGGGGAGGTGAAGGAAGCGCAGCACGCCTATTGCGCATCCCACCAGGCTGAAGAGCGCTGCGAGTAACGAGAGGCTCCTGTTCACGGGCTTGAGCAAGTCGTACAAGATCAGAGTCACGACGACATAGCATGCGCTCCCGATGAGATTGGCTGCAAGGCTAAGTCCGCCGCTCGCGATGGTCACGGCGAGAATGCCCGTGAGTATGGACAGCAAGTAGAAGACACCGGCAATCCGCGCCTTGAAGAGCGGGGACACCTCGGCAACCCGTTTCGTCATTTCATCTTACTTAAATTTGGTGCACCGCGAAGGACTCGAACCTTCAACCAATTGATTAAGAGTCAACTGCTCTACCATTGAGCTAGCGGTGCACGTGCGCCCTCTGGGACTCGAACCCAGGACCAACGGCTTAAAAGGCCGCTGCTCTACCGACTGAGCTAAAGGCGCGAGGCGCCGGACGTCGTCGAGCGCTGACGATGTTTCCACCGGCCCGAGGCCGGCCCTGCCTTCAAGATTTGGGGTGACTGACGGGGGTCGAACCCGCGACCTCTAGAGTCACAGTCTAGCGCTCTAACCAGCTGAGCTACAGTCACCGCGAAGGACCAAAAGTACGCGCCCGGAGGGAATCGAACCCCCATCTTCGAGTTTAGAAGACTCGTGCCTTATCCATTAGACCACGGGCGCGGAAGATCGACCTCATGGCCGTCCATAAGAATACCACTGCTCTGCCCAGGATGCCATGCTTATGGCACAGCCGCATCGTTTGATTGAGGAATGAAGCGGTGTCCAAAATGCAGAGAATACAAAACGGTCGCTGAATTCAACTCGCGTGGGCGAGGAAATGGAAGAGGGAGCTCGTACTGCAAGCCGTGTCAGCGCGAATACTGTAAGGCTCACTACCGACGCAATCGAACTGTACAAAATACAAGGCGCCATTGGCGCAAGAAAGCTTGCGTTAAGAGAAATCGGGATTATGTGTTGCAATATCTTCTTTCTTCTCCATGTGTGGATTGTGGCGAGGCAGATCCGGTAATCCTCGAGTTTGATCATGTAAGTGGTCAAAAGGTGCAGGAAATATCTCTGCTGACGTGGACCGGCTGCCCCCTTTCCGTCCTACGGCGTGAAATGTTAAAATGTCAGGTGCGCTGTGCGAACTGCCATCGGAGAAAAACAGCGCGCGAGCGGCGATGGTATAGGGCCGGGGCGTAGCTCAGCTTGGTAGAGCGCTGCGTTTGGGACGCAGAGGCCGCAGGTTCAAGTCCTGTCGCCCCGACCATTTGTCCCATCGACTTAGAACAGCAGGCGGCTCAAGCCAATGTAGCGGGACAGATCACCCGCGCTCCCGTCGCTGGCAAACAGATGAATCTCGTCGATCTTCAAGTTCGCGCGCATGGCTGCGCGCATTGCCCGGACGTTCGTTCCCGGAATCAGCAACGTGCACCATGAAGCTTCGTAGGTGCGTTTGAGCGCCGCCAGCGCGAATGCAAAAACCTGGACGGCATAGGTCGCCGAAAGGACGCCGATCGGCCCGATGCGTCCGCTCGGCCACACGTAGGCGTAGGCGACGAACTCGTCTCGTAGATAAAACGCAACGCCGTGCGCGTTTTCCAAAAAATATTGATGATCCAACAGCCGGGCGCAGCCGCGCACTTCGCGATCGAGTGCAGATAGCGCTGTGCGGTGATCTTCCATCGCCAGCTTCTCGGTTCGGAAGCGGTGCTCGCCGGAGGCCATCCGCGCCAGCGCTTCTGCTCTTGGGATCTCGCCGGAAATTGAAACCACGGGCGTGTGTATGGCGATGCCGCGCTCGGCAAAAAAGGCAAGCCCGCCTGTTTCCTTTGGGTCGAGCATGCCACTGCGCGTCGCTTCGCCCGGCGGACCCGCGGCTGCGCTTAGCAACTCTCGCGCGACACCCTGGCCGCGAAAACCCGGCTCGACAAATAATTCCGATAAGAACCATTCGTCTTCCATTGCATGCGGGATCGTGATCCCGATCGGCGTCGCTACGTCCTTAGCGACCCACGCGCCGTGGGGCGCCATCTCGGCGAGATGAAACCAGAGCGCACGTTCGTGTTCGTCTTTACAACGGCGCTTGGCAAAATACGAGAGGTCCTCATCATTCGCCTGAACGACGGCCGGCGCGCTCAAGGCGCGCTCAACGCAACAAGCAGCGACCGCGCCGCGTGATAACGGTGACTCAGGCGGTTCTTCTCCTCTTCTGAAATCTGCCCGAACGTTTTCTGCAGCGGCGGATAGTAGAAAATCGGGTCGTAACCGAATCCGTGCGAGCCGACTTCGCGGTGAGCGACCAGCCCTCTGACTTCGCCTTGACCTTCGTAGCGGCGGCCGTCCGGCGCGATCAGGACGATCACGCAGACAAACCTTGCTCCGCGTCGATCGTCGGGCATGCCATCCATCTCGGCGAGCAGCCTCGCCCGACGCTGCGGCCACGTGACGTCGCCGGCATATCGCGCCGAGAGGACGCCCGGACCCCCGCCGAGCGCCTGAACCTCGATGCCGGAGTCATCGGCTAGGACCGCCGCAGCGTCGTGTTCGGCCGCACGGATCTGATTCCAAAGGCCGCTCGCTTTGAGCAGCGCGTTCCCGGCGTAGTCGGCAGCTGTCTCTTCGACTTCACGGTAGCCGGGATACACGTCGATCTCGAGCCCCGAGCCGGCCAAGATCGCACGCAATTCACGCAGCTTCCCCTCGTTTGTGGTGGCGAGATAGGCCTTCACTCTCCCAGCTTGAGAACCGCCATGAACGCGTCCTGCGGCAGATCCACTTTGCCGACGCGTTTCATCCGTTCCTTACCCACCTTCTGCTTCTCCAGCAACTTACGCTTGCGCGTGATATCGCCGCCGTAACATTTTGCGAGCACATTCTTGCGCATCGCGCTGACTGTCTCGCGAGCGACGATCTTGCCCCCGATTGTGGCTTGGATCGGCACGTCGAACATCTGGCGCGGAATCAGTTCCTTGAGCCGCTCCGTAAGCGCGCGCCCGCGTACCGCCGCCTTATCTTTTGCCACGATGAACGAGAGCGCATCGACCGGCTCCCCGTTGAGCACGATCTCGAGCTTGACCAAATCGCCTTCGCGGTAGCCGACCAGCTCATAATCGAGCGAGGCATACCCCTTCGTGCGCGACTTGAGCACGTCGAAGAACTCGACGATCACTTCGATCAGCGGCATCTCGTAGGCCATGATCACGCGACCGTCGTGCAAGTATTCCATGGTCCCCAGCGTCCCGCGGCGCGTCTGCGCGATGTCCATAATCGCGCCAACATATTCGGGCGGCGTCATGATCGTTGCCTTGACGTATGGCTCGTCGATCGTGCGAATGTAGTTCGATGGCGGAAGCTTGGAAGGGTTGTCGATCATTTCGATCGACCCGTCGGTTTTCGTTACGCGAAAGACAACCGAAGGAGAGGTCGCAATCAGATCGAGCGCATAATTTCGTTCGAGTCGTTCTTGAACGATCTCCATGTGGAGTAGGCCTAAGAACCCGCAGCGAAATCCAAACCCGAGCGCGACCGATGTCTCCGGTTCATAGATCAACGACGAATCGTTGAGCTTGAGCTTCTCGAGGGCGTCGCGCAAGTCGGAGTACTCGACCCCTTCGTTGGGATAGAGGCCGCAATAGACCATCGGAACCGCCTTGCGGTAGCCACGCAGCGGAACGTGCGCCGGGTGATTGGCCTCGGTGATCGTGTCGCCCACGTCAATGTCGCCCAGCGAACGAATGTTGGCGATCACGTAGCCGACGCTGCCGACGGTCAGGCTCTCGGTCTGCCTCATGCGTGGGCTGAAAACGCCTACCTCCGTACATTGGTAGGAACGCTGGTGCGCCATCGACATGAATTCCGTGCCCGCTCGCAGCTCGCCATCCACGACGCGCACGTAAGAAACGACCCCGCGATAAGAATCGAACTGCGCATCGAACACCAGCGCTCGCAGATGATCGCGTGCGCCTCTGGGGGGCGGAATGCGCGTAACGATTGCTTCCAAGATCTCTTCGATCCCGATACCGTTCTTCGCGCTTGCAAGCAGCACGTCGCCACGGTCGATGATCAGCAGCTCTTCGATCTCTCCTTTGACCCGCTCCGGATCGGCCGAGGGCAGATCGATTTTGTTGAGCACCGGGACGATTTCAAGATCGTGTTCGAGCGCGAGATGGTAGTTCGCCAATGTTTGCGCCTCAATGCCTTGCGCCGCATCGATGATCAGAATAGCCCCCTCGCAGGCCGCAAGCGAGCGCGAAACCTCGTACGAAAAATCGACGTGGCCGGGCGTGTCGATCAGGTTCAGCTGATAGAGCTCACCGTCGCGGGCGCGGTAGTTGAGCGTCACCGGATGGGCTTTAATCGTTATGCCCCGCTCGCGCTCCAGGTCCATCGTGTCGAGCACCTGCTCTTCCATATCCCGCAGCTCGATCGTTTTGGTCAGTTCGAGCAGGCGATCCGAAAGCGTCGTCTTTCCATGATCGATATGCGCGATAATACAAAAATTGCGAACGAGTTTCGCGACCTCATGCCGCGAATGAGCCTCGTGCTTCGCGATCGACAAGGGTTAGAAGTAGCAGCTGCTAGCGACGTAAGAGTTGATGATGCGGATGAGCACCTGCAGCGCCAGCAGCACGACCAGAAACGACCAATCGAAACCGGCCGCGGGCGGAATCAGGCGGCGCACCGGTGCAATGACCGGCTCGACGACCATCGCCAGATAATTGCTCCACGGTCCGCGTATGCTCGGAATCCAGGATGCAACCGCGTAAACGAGCATGATGAGCGTGTAGATCCACAGCGCAAAACTTAAACCGTTAAGAAGTTGACACATATGCTTGCCTTAAGGCAGCGCCGCCAGCACGTTCGAGGGCACGCCGCCCAAATAACCCGTCGGATCGATCGGTGCGCCGTTGAGCATCAGTTGGTAGTGGAGGTGCGGACCCGTCGAGAAGCCGGTCGAACCGACAAAACCGATCGGCTGCCCTTTGACGACTTGCTGGCCCGGATTGACGATCATCTTGGAAAGATGCGCGTACCAGCTGTGATATCCGTTGCCATGATCGAGATCGATCTTCATCCCAAAACCGCCGTCCCAGTCCGCGCTGGCCACCGTACCGGCCGCGGCGGCGCGCACGGTTTGGCCGTACTCGGCGCCCAGGTCGACGCCAGGATGGAATTCGTAGTCCGGCGCCGAGCGGTAACAGAAGCACCCGACGACCGGCGCGCCTTCGACCGGATCGATCGACGGAATCGCTGCCAGCAAGCGGTCACGCTCCAGCGCTTGGATGTGGCGCAAGTTGAGGATCCGCATTGTGATCCGCCTCACGAACGCGGCCTGTAGAGAAGTCGCCTGCGACGCGTCTGCCAAATCCCTGAGCTGCCCCTGCAGACGCGCTGCTTCCTTAGAAAAGCTTGCATGGTCGAGACGCGACGTTCGCTTGATGGGCGGCTTGGGGTGTCCGCCGGCCTTCGGGCCACGGATCCCAATCAGCCGGCCGATCTGTTGATTCTGCTTTTGCACCGTCTGCAATTGCGCTTTCAAGTGGCCCGTTTGCTGGTCGATCGCCTGGAGCTGGTGGCTCTGCGTCGCAGTGAGAGCCTGCAAGGCGTGCAGCTGCGCCTTGGCTTCGTAAAGCTGGAAGGCATGCAGCCCAAGCGCACCGAGCACGACCGCGAACATCGCGCCGATGGCGACGAAAATGTGGCGGCGTCTGACTTCAAAACGGTGGATCGCATCCCCGCGCGCTGGAATGATCTTGATGAAATAACGCTCTCTCAAGATTGGCCTTGCTCTCCTCGAGCGAGCGCAATTGCGCGCAGCTCCTCTTTTGAAGCATCTTGCAGCGGCTCAAAAGCGGCCACGGCTTTGCCGAACGTCCGCGTATCTTCGCGCGAGAATATGCTGCTCAAGACGACGCCGTCGCCCCGACGGTTCAGCAAGGCAACCGCGTACGAGAGCTCCGAGCCCGTGTCGGAAAAGGCGTTAAAGCGGTGGAAGCCCACCCGGGAAATGTCGAGTTGGGCTTGCTTCTGGAGTTCTTGCACCTGTTGCTCGGACTTTTGCGCATCCGCTTTGCGCGCGGCTGCCGCTTCTTCTAATGAGGAAAGACGCGCACGAGCGCCCTGGGCCGCACCGCCCGGTTGGTTGTCGAGCAGTTCATCGTGGGTAGCAACGACGCGTGATACCCGGCGCATGGCCGGAACCGCGACGGCAAAGTGATAGAGGGCGAGCGCAACGAGCGCCCCGCCGAACGCGGCTAAGGCCGCAAGCGTACTGGTTTGCATGCTGTCTTACCATAATGAAGGCCAGGTAGTTCGCGGCACCCGTAAGGGCTCGCTTACCGTTGCTACCTTCCGGTCCTGGCGGGATTCACGAGGTTACGCCGCGCGAGGCCCAACCTCCATCATGGCTCGGACAATGATAGCACAGGGCCGCCGCCGAGCAGCAACCCGCCAAAGTCGCAACGCCGGCCGGCACAGGACGGCTAGCGGGCGCGTTTAAAGGGTCCTGACCTTGCCCCAATAGCGCGAATCCTGGAGGTTAGTGCGTGTTTCGACTCTCTAGCCGAGCCCTCGGCTGCTTCATCTTTAGCGGCTGTCTGCTCCTTGCGATCGGCGATCGGCCGGCCCTCGCGGCGGCTTTAGGCCCCGCCCATCCGACGGTCCTCAACTGGAACCTGACGCCAGCTCAGATCAGCCAAAACTGCAAGACCGTGATCGGCGCGGTCGATAGTGCGCTCAAAACCGTGCTCGCCCGCAAGGGCCCGCGCACGTTCGCAAACACGCTGGTGCCGCTTGAGGACGCGTCCTCCGATCTCAACGATCGCCTGGTCGCCGAAACGTTTTTATTCGAAGTTTCCACCGATAAGCCGACACGCGATGCTTCGCTCCAATGCGGCACCGACCAGAGCGATTATCTCACCGAGGTCAGCGCGCGACCGGACCTCTACGCGGCGCTGGCCGCCGTCAAGGCGAGCGGCACAGCGAAGAGCGTCTATCAAAAGAAGCTCTTGCAACTTTGGTTGACCGGGCTCGCCCGTTCGGGCGCCGGCCTCGCGCCGGCCAAACGCGCCGAGTTCGTACAACTCGAAAAAAAGTTGACCGACCTGCAAAACAAATACCAGGAGAACCTCGGCAACGACGCAACGACGATCACGATCGGAGCACCCCAGAGCGCAGGGTTGCCCGCCGATTTCGTGGCGACGCTTAAGAAAAATCCTGACGGCGGCTTTGTCGTGCCCGTCAACGAGAGCACCGTGACGCTCTTCCTCTCGAACGCGAAAGACGCAGCGGCACGAAAAACGTTCTATCTCGCGTACAACAACCGCGCCGCAGGCACGAACGTCGCCCTCTTACAAACTGCGATCGCCACGCGTGACCGCCTCTCCCACTTGATGGGTTATCCGAACTGGGCCGCCTACCAGCTAGCCGACAGGATGGCTCAGTCGCCCCGACGCGTTTTCGGGTTCCTGAACGATTTGGACCACAAGATATTGCCGAAGGCGAGGGAAGATCTGGCGAGCCTCGCCGCGCTCAAATCGCAAGACACCGGGGACGCGAACGCGACGATCGATGCCTGGGACGTCATATATTATGACAACCTGCTGCACAAGACGAAATATGCCGTCGACAACGACGCGATCCGTCAATATTTCCCGGTGCAACACACGATCGACGCCGTGCTCAACATCTATCACAAGTTACTCGGAGTCACGTTCGTGCGCATCGACCGCCCCAACGTCTGGTACCCGGGCGTCGTCGGCTACGAAGTGTACGATACGCGCAGCGGTCACTTCATCGGTGCGACGTATTTCGATCTCTATCCCCGCCCGGGCAAGTACGATCACTTCGCAAACTTCCCGATTCTGCCGGTGCGAGAGAGCCGCGGAGCTTTTCGCGCGCCCATGGCGGCAATTCTTGGCAACTGGCCCAAACCCGCGCCGGGGCATCCTGCTGTTTTAAGCCATGACGATGTCGTAACGTTCTTCCATGAGTTTGGGCACGATATGGCGGCGCTCCTGACAACCGCGCCCTACGAAACGCTGAGCGCGGGCTTCCGCCAAGACTTTATCGAGGCACCCTCGCAGATGCTCGAAAACTTCGTCTGGCAGCCCTCGATCATCAAAGAAATCAGTTCCAACGTGACCACCGGGCAGCCGCTGCCCGATGATCTGATATCAAAGATGATCGCTGCGCGCTATGTCGATTACGCTTACTTCACCACGCGTCAGATTTTGCTCGCAACCGTGGACATGGACTACCATACGATGGGCCCAAACGTTAATACGACCGCGATCTGGGCCAAGGTCTCGCAAGACGAATCGCCGCTGCCCATGGCGCCGGGCATCCATCCCCAGGCGTCGTTCGGTCACTTGATGGGCGGCTACGACGCCGGCTACTACGGTTATCTGTGGTCGAAGGTGTACGCGCAAGACATGTTCACCGCGTTTCAAAAAGGCGGGTTGGAGAACCCCACCGTCGGCATGCGCTACCGCAAAGACATTCTCTCGCCCGCCCGCACGATCGAGCCCGATGCTGAAGTTGCAGCTTTTCTCGGCCGCCCGATGAGTCGGAACGCGTTCTACCGAGAGTTCGGAATTAGCGTCAGTGCGATGGGATCAAAAACGCGGTAGCGTGACGCGCGCTGTTTTCGCGCTCGCCGCTATCGCGGTGTTAACGTGCTACGCGCAAGCCGCCGACACGCGTTTGACGGTCGGCTCGAAGACCTTTGCCGCCGGCGCCACCTTGCCAGATCGCGTAGTCTATAACGCAATGTCGTGCAACGGGCAAAATCTGTCGCCCGAACTGCACTGGTCGCAGGCGCCCAAAGGAACCAAGAGTTTCGCAATCACGGCGTGGGATCCGGATGCTCCGGCGCCCGGCGGATGGTGGCATTGGGTGCTCTACGATATCCCGGCCGGCGTTCACGCCATTGCGGAAGGCCGCACCGCGGGCGCTTCCGGAACGACTTCGTTTCGCGCTACGGGCTACGACGGGCCATGTCCGCCGCCGGGCATGGCGCACCACTATCGTTTCACCGTCTACGCGCTAAACGTCGTGCATGTGGGAGCCGGGGAGGCCACAACCGGCCCAGAGCTGCTCACGAAAATGCACGGACACGTCCTCGCCCAGGGCCTCATCGTCGGCCTGTACAAACGCTAGCGTTGCAGAAATGAACACCGAAGACGTTGTTGTGCCTGGGGTCGTCATCAAAGCCCGTCGCGACGGTCCGTACTTGGTCACGGGACCAATTACGCTCACCGACGCCGACGGCGCGCAGTACTCGCTGCCCGAAGGCCAAGCCGTTGCGCTTTGCCGCTGCGGCGGATCGGCCAACAAGCCGTTTTGCGACAGCACGCACAAAGAGATCGGTTTTCAGGCGCCCGAACGGGCATCCTTCGACACGGCTCAGGATGACACCGAAGATCTTCAGCGTCGGAGGATCTAAATAGCGATGCCTTCCTATATTCGTCAGGGCTCCGTTCCGCCCAAGCGGCACATTCAATTTCGGGACCCGCAGGGCGGCTTGTACGCGGAAGAACTCTTCTCGACGAAGGGCTTCGAAAGCGTTTACTCGCTGCTTTACCATCTGCGCCCGCCGACAGCGACGCTCGAAGTGCGCGAGTGGAAACGCCCTGGTGCGCATTTCGAACTGAACCAGCCGCTGCGCAATCGGCACATTCTCACGCAGAACAGCCACACGCAAGGCGACGCGATCGACGCGCGCGTGCCGCTGCTTGGCAACGCGGATCTTTCGATCTCGGTCGCCGACGTCACCAAGCCGATGGAGTACTTCTACCGCAACGTCGGCGGCGACGAAATGCTCTTTGTCCATCGCGGTGAAGGCACGATTGAAACGCCCTTCGGTACGCTAGCCTACCGCGCTCACGATTACGTGATCCTGCCATGCGGCACGACATATCGACTGAAGCCAAGCGCAGCGACGCGTTTGCTCGTGCATGAGAGCACGGGCATGATCCGCGTTCCCAAAAAATACCGTAACGAGTTCGGGCAACTCGAAGAACAAGCACCCTACTACGAGCGCGACTTTCGGGCTCCGGTTTTGGGTGCGCCGAACGATAAGACCGGCGAATACGAAATCCACGTCACCAACAACGGACGTGACGCGATTTACACCGTGCAAAATCATCCTTGCGACGTGGTGGGGTGGGACGGCTACTGCTATCCCTATGCGTTCAACGTCGACGAATTCGCTCCGATTACGGGCAAACTACACCAACCGCCGCCCGCCCATGCGACCTTTGAAGCCCCGGGCGCGGCGTTTTGCGCGTTCGTGCCGCGGCTTTTCGACTACCATCCGCTTGCAATTCCCGTGCCGTACAACCACTCGAGCGTAGATTGCGATGAGGTGATCTACTACGTCAGCGGCAACTTCATGAGCCGCCGCGGCGTTGGTGAAGGCTCGATCACACTTCACGCGGCCGGTGCGCCCCACGGCCCGCAGCCCGGCGCGGTCGAAGAAAGTCTAGGCAAGAAGTCAACCGATGAGGTCGCGGTAATGGTCGACACGTTCCAGCCGCTGATGCTGGCCAAAGCCGCGCTCGACTTAGAGGACAAAGAATACTTCCGCAGCTGGATCGCTCAACCGACTAGAGCGTAAGGTCGAGTTGCGCGCTGCGGTTACGCGACCTTTACAAATTTGTGCTGGCTGTCTGTTTCTCGCTGCGGCGGCGCGTACACCCACTGCCGAAGGGGCGGTCTCGATTGTCCGCGTTGTTCAGTTAGCAACCAGCGTCGATCATTGTGATGGACCGCGGCCAGCCGTGTTCTCAGCGGCAGGCATAGCTTATGGGGAAAACGGTGATCTCTACATAGCGGATCGAGACGGAGAGCGGATCGATGTGCTGCACCGCAACGGGAAATTGGAAGTCTTGGCTGGGCCAGGCTGTCGACCCGGCGCAATGCCGCCGTCGGGATACGCCGATGGCGTTGCCCAAGAAGCTCTCTTCGATCAGCCCTCAAGTCTTGCGCTCGGCAAACGTGGCGAACTCTATATTGCAGATACGGGAAACCATTCAATCCGAGCATTGATCGGTTCACAAGTGTACACACTTGCGGGCTCCACTCATCCCGGCGTGGCCGATGGATTTCGAGAAAGAGCCCAATTCGTGCAACCCACGGGGGTCGCAGTAGATGAGGCCGGCAACGTGTTCGTGGCTGACCCGGGGTCTGGCATACGCGAGATTGACATAGGAGGGAATGTCTCTACACTATCGGTGCAGGCGCGTAAGCCATTCGGCATTTCAGTCGCCGGTCCACGTGCGCCATCCGCAACGCTGTTCGTTAGCGACGAAATCGGGCTGGCGATCTATACGATGGCGTATAAGGTGACGCAGCGTTTCTCAGACTCTTCAGACGCGGATCCATCTACGCTCCATCTCCAAGGAATGCGCCCCATCGGTGAACCTCATGGCCTGGCAGCTCTCAACGATGCAGCGCTCCTCTATACCGATCCGAAAAACAATGCGGTCCGTTTCATTGACACGCGAATGTTCATCGGCAACATCATCGCCTCTAGGCGAGCACTATTGGGCGAGCCTTCCGCCATAGCGATAAGCCCGGATCGAAAAGTTGCCGTGAGCACGAGCTACGGCATCATGCTTCTTTCAAACTTGAACATTCGTCTGCCCTTCATGCCGACTCCGGAGAAACTCTGGCCTGACGATTTTACGTCGCTGCGCTCGAAGTATACGATCGCGTATGTTGGGAATTCCTTTGCTTGGTGGAATACGGACTGGGAAGATTCCATTGAGGGGCAGCTCGAGACAGCGTTTGACGCGAAATGGGGTCTTGCGGATCCGATCAGCCATCTGCGCGTATTGCCCATCGTATTGCCCGGCGCCACGATAAGCTCGGCAGAGCAATACCTTGAAGCCGTTGCTGATTTGGGCTTCGCTCACATGGCGATTCTTCAAATAGAAGCCTCTTTCATCGGCAACGGAGTCGTTCCCGACGATAAACAAGTGCCGATTCGGATAGACTTGTGGCACAATGCGCTCATGCGCAGCATGCAAAAACTGAAGCGGCATCTGGATGGCCGGCATATACCCCTATTTGTCGTAATTCACCCAGAAGAATTTGAATTGCTAGCGCACGATACGACGTTGGAGCGCTCGGTGGTCCCCGACCTTAGGCGACAAGGCATTCAGGTGATAGATCTGTATCCAGCTTTCGCTGCGGCGATGCGAAGTTCGCATCTTTGGGGACTGCGGGATAAGCATTTTGAAAGCTCCGCGCGACGCCTGGTTGCAGAGAACATCGCTCGCTATATCAAGAAACCATCGTTCGGAGCGAGGCCTGTTCCAAAAAATTAAACCGTGGCCGGCTCGATCGTGCCGCGGACTTCGCCAAAACCGATGCGCGGCAGTCCCTCCTCCTCCGCCCAGCCCCGCATGATCACCTCATCGCCGTCTTCCAAAAAGCCCCGTTCTTCTCCAGAGGGCAGCCGCAGCGGCTTAGTGCCCCGCCACGTCAATTCCATCAAACTTCCATAGCTATCCGGCGTTGCGCCGGAAATCGTACCGGAGGCGTAAAGATCGCCCGGGCGGATGCGCGCGCCGTTGCTCGTGACGTGCGCAAGTTGCTGCGCCATCGTCCAGTACATATCCTTAAAGTTCGAGGTCGCGATGACGGTGGGCGCAATCTTTTTGGCGCGCATGCCGCTCGTTTGCAGCAAGATCTGCAGCGTGACGTCGTAGCTGAACGCCTCGGAACGAGCCAGGTGCGCAAGCGGCGGCGGATCCTGCGGCGGACCGGCGCAACGATAGGGCTCGAGCGCCTCGAGCGTGACGACCCACGGAGAAATCGATGTCCCGAACGATTTCCCGAGGAACGGCCCAAGCGGCTGGTATTCCCAGGCCTGGATGTCGCGCGCGCTCCAATCGTTGACCAGCACGAGGCCAAAGATGTGTTCGCGCGCGTCCTTAACCGGCAGCGGCGTGCCCAGACGAGTGCCGGGCCCGGTCACAAAGCCCATTTCGAGCTCCACGTCCAGCGAGCGACTGGGCCCAAAAATCGGGGCCAGCGCATCGGGCGGTTTGCGTTGACCGTTTGGGCGCACGATCGGCGTCCCATCCACGACGACCGTGCTCGACCGTCCGTGGTAGCCGATCGGCAGGTAGCGCCAATTCGGCAAGAGCGGGTCGCTGCCGGGACGCAAGATTTTGCCCATGTTGGTCGCATGCTCGAGCGAAGAGTAAAAATCAACGTAGTCGGCGATCTCGAACGGCAGACCCATCTTCGTAGCGTGCCGGCTAACCAGCATCCGATTGGGATCGCCGTTTTCTTTGACTTCGTGGTTCCCAACGCTCAACAAATCGGTGATGCGACGCCGCGCCGGCGACCACAAACGCGAACCTGCTTCTAGGAACGCGTTCAACGTGGGCGCAGTTAGGGTTGCGCGCGCGTCGGGAACCGAATCGAACAAGCCGGCGAGCGCCGCTTCGTACAAGTCGAAGATCTGATCGCCGATCGCGATGCCGAGGTGCGCTTCTTGCGCGCCCGCTTTGAACACTCCGTACGGCAAATTCTCAAGCGGAAAATCAGAACCGGTCGGAACGGGCACCCATGATTTTGGCATCGACCTTACGCGGGAGCCGCGGCGGCTTGCAGGAAGCCGAGCGCGACGAGATCGTCGATCGGTTCCGAAAAGCTGCAACTTCCGTACGACGCGAACGCATGCGCTCGCGCCGCCTGAATCTCGCTTAATCCGGCGGAGCGGTCCCGCCAAGCGAAATGCTCGTCCTCGATCCTAAAGGCGCGCGGGTCTCGCTCTTCTAAGATCGACTCAAGGTCCGCTGCTCCAGCGCCCTGGCGCACGAAAACCACGGCGGCTAAAAGGTTCACAAAGCCGTGCATCAGCAAGCCGCTGTGCGCATCAATGCCGCGAATCGGGTGATGCAATCCGGCCGTGGCCTTGAACGGAACGTCGTACTCGTGCGCCGCGCACAAGAAGGCGACGATCTGCGCGCTGCTTGGAAACGCCTCCTGCACGAGGCCGCCGCAACGCACCTTCGCGCCGAGCCTGCTGCGCGCCAAAGCAAACATCGCCGTTGGTAAGAGCTCCTCAAAACGCGGCGTGCGCGGGAGCTCTACGTAAATGGGCAGATCGTTCAGGTTCGCGTTGTGCCCTAGCATCGCGAATTGGCCGATGGCGGGATCAAACGTCTCGCGAGCCGCGATCGGCGCCGGAACTGCTACCTCCACCGCTTCGATTTTGACGAACTGGTTTTGCGTTCGGGCGGCGGCTAGCGCCGCGATGCGTTCTTGGGCTTGCCCAAACCACGCGCGGCCATCAGGGCCGGCATCAACGATCGCGCTGATCGGCAGCTTCGCACCCGCAGGAATGCAATTCGTCAGCTCCCCCAGGCGCGAGGTTGGAACGATGAAACGCCCGGCGATCCAAGCATGCGGGCCCTCGCATAACGCCTGATATTCTTTGACGGCTTGGTGCATGGGAAGTTCGGCCGGCGCAAACAGGCCGGCGTAGTCGATCAGCCGCTCCAGCAGAGCGCGCATCGCGGTCATGGTCGCCGTTTCGAGGACGAAGCAGGCCGGCCCGCTAAGTGCCAGCGGATGAGCACGATGACGACTCCGCAGACCAATCCCCTGGCCGATATCGATTGGGCGTACCTCGAGTTCTACGTCGGCAACGCGAAGCAGGCCGCCCACTATTATTGCTCCGCGTTCGGCTTTGAGCAGGTCGCTTACGCGGGGCCCGAGACCGGCCTGCCCGATCGCGCCTGCTACGTGCTCGAACAGAACAAACTGCGTTTTGTGATGACGAGCAGCCTGCGCTCGGAGGGTGAGATCTCGGACCACGTGCGGCTGCACGGTGACGGGATCAAGGATGTCGCGATCCTGGTGCGAGATGCCCGTCTGGCTCATGCTGCTGCCGTTGCGGCTGGAGCGACCTCGATTGCGCCGCCCGTCGAGAGCACCGATGAATTCGGCCGTGTGATCAAAGCGACGATCGCGACGTACGGCGACACGGTTCACTCGTTCGTACAGCGCGACGGCTACGGCGGTGCGTTCATGCCGGGATTCGTTCCGGCGCACAAGTCCGTCCCCTCAGCTCGCAAACCGAACCTCTTGCATGTCGATCACTGCGTCGGCAACGTCGGCTGGGGTGAGATGGATATCTGGGGCGACTTCTACGCGCGTACCTTTGGTTTCTCGCAACTCGTATCGTTCGATGACAAAGACATCTCAACCGACTACACCGCCTTGCGCTCAAAGGTGATGACCGACGAGCGCCATCGGGTCAAGTTTCCGATCAACGAGCCCGCCCAGGGCAAGAAGAAATCCCAAATCGAGGAGTACCTGGAGTTCTACCAAGGCGCGGGCGTGCAGCATGTGGCGATCGCGACCGGCAATATCATCGAAACGATCGACGCGCTCAAGGCCAACGGCGTCGAATTCCTGGATACTCCGGACAGCTACTACGATCAACTCGAGGAGCGCGTCGGCAAGATCGACGAAGCAACCCAGGTCTTACGCGAGCGGCGCATCCTGGTCGATCGCGATGACCTCGGGTACATGCTGCAGATCTTTACCAAGCCGCTCCAGGATCGGCCGACGCTGTTCTTCGAAATCATCCAGCGCAAGGGCAGTCTCTCGTTCGGCAAGGGTAACTTCAAAGCGCTATTCGTTGCGATCGAGCACGAACAGGAACGCCGCGGGACGTTATGATCGCCACGCTCGAGCGCTCCGCGCTCGTCGAATGGTACCGGCGCAATCGGCGGCGCTCGGCACAAATCTTCGCGCTCGTCGAACCGACAGCGTATCAGTCGCGTCCGATTCCGCTGCGCCATCCCTTCGCCTTTTATGAAGGCCATCTGCCCGCGTTCAGCCTTCTCACGCTAAACGAACGCGGGCTTGGAGAACCTCCGCTTAACGCCCGACTTGAAAAGCTCTTCGAGCGGGGCATCGATCCGGCCAGCATCGACGCGGCCGCGCACCATGAGCGGCACGACTGGCCCTCCAAGGCCGCCACGGAAGCATTCGGCCGCGCGTGCGACGAGCGGGTCGAAGAGGCGCTTGCGACCGCCCGCATCGAGGATGAGAACGTTCCAAGCTTGGTCCACGGCGAAGCGGCGTACACGATTCTCGAGCATGAGCCGATGCATCACGAGACGCTCCTGTACATCGTCCACCAACTCGACGAGAGCGCGAAGGCGCGCGTTGCGCAACTGCACCGCGATGGAAAGCCGCCCCTCAACACGCTTGTCGATATCGACGCCGGTACCGCAACCCTCGGCGCCGACCGCGATGCGCAACCGTTCGGCTGGGACAACGAATTCGGCCGAACGGAAGTCGCCGTGCCGCGCTTTGCCATCGATGCCTTCCCGGTCACGAATGGGGACTATCTGGGCTTCGTCGAGGCGGGCGGATCGCCGTCCCCATTTTGGATATCGCGTGAAGGCCAGTGGCGCTTGCGCGGCGTCTTTGAAGAACTGCCGCTGCCGAAATCCTGGCCCGTGTACGCGACGCACCGCCAAGCCGCCGACTATGCGCGTTGGAAAGGCCTGGATTTGCCGACGGAGGCCGAGTACCACCGCGCAACGTTCGGTACGCCGTCAGGTGAAGAACGAGCTTTTCCGTGGGGCGCACAACCGCCGGAGCAGCGTTTCGGGAACTTCAACTTTGCGCGGTATGACCCAGAGCCGGTTGACGCCCATCCGGCGGGCGCCAGCGCATGGGGCGTTTACGATTTGATCGGCAACGGCTGGGAGTGGACCTCAACGGTCTTCGGCCCATTCGATGGCTTCACACCGATGGCGTCCTACCCGCAATATTCCGCCGACTTTTTTGACGGCAAGCATTTCGTTATGAAGGGCGCGTCGCCGGTCACCGCCGCCGAACTGATTCGCCGAAGCTTTCGAAATTGGTTTTACGATGACTACCCCTACATGTACGCCAAATTTCGATGCGTTACGCGGTAGTCGCCGCCTTCGCGCTGGCTATTGTATCGTCGTTTAGCGGCTGCACGCGCGTCGGAACGGCGACGAGCGCCGGCGGGCGCCATAGCTGGACGCAGCCGGGCGTATTGCGGGCCGCGCTCTACATCAGTCCAAACACGCTCAATCCTATTTTGAGCACGAGCACCGGCGAGGTGATGGTTGCCACGCTGATCTTCGACCCTCTGGTGACCGTCGATCCAAATGGAAACGAACTTCCCGTTTTGGCCGCGCAGGTTCCGACGCTCGAAAACGGCGGGATCAGCAAAGACGGTCTGACGTTGACTTATAAATTGCGCCACAACGTCACATGGCACGACGGCGCGCCCTTTACGAGCGCCGACGTCAAATTTTCGTGGCAAGCGATCATGAATTCCAAAAACAACGTGGAATCGCGGCGCGGCTACGACTTGGTACGAGCCGTCGATACGCCCGATCAATACACCGTCGTCTTCCACATGCGCAGAGCGTTTTCGCCGGCGATTGAAACCCTCTTTAGCGAGAGCGACACGCCGATGCGCGTGCTGCCGAAGCACCTGCTCGAGCGCTATCCGAATCTGAACTCGGTGCCGTTCAACGCGAACCCGATCGGAACGGGACCCTTCAAGTTTGTGCGCTGGGCTCGCGGCGATCACATCGAGCTGGCCGCCAACCCAAACTACTTCCTTGGAAAGCCTAAGCTCCAGCAAATCATTTGGAGGATCATTCCAGACACGAATACGCAATCCACTCAGATGCGCGACCATGAGATCGACTTCGTGCCCGAGCTGGGCGGCCCGCAGTATCGCGATCTGCGAGGTAACCCTGAAGTCGGGATCGTGCTGACAAAGTCGCCGCAGTATGAAGCGATCGGATTCAACATGTCGCACGCCCCCCTTGACGACCCGAAAGTTCGTGAGGCCCTCGCGTACGCGATCGACAAGCAGAAAACCATGAACGCGACGCAATACGGGGCCGCGTCGCCCGCGACCGAAGACATCTCCGACTACTCCTGGGCGCACAATCCAAACGTCACCCGTTACGACTACGACCCAGCCAAAGCGACGCAGATTCTCGACGCCGACGGCTGGAAGGTAGGCCCAGACGGCGTCCGCGTGAAAGGGGGCCAGCGGCTCTCGCTCCTGTTCGCATCCGCCCAGGGCAGCAGCGCTGCGCAAGCTGTTACGACACTGACGCAAGCGCAGCTCAAGTCGGTCGGCGTAGAGACGTCGATCAAGACGTACACCTACACGTTGCTCTATGCGCCGATGCAGGACGGCGGCATCTTCCTAGGCGGAAGGTTCGATCTGAACATCTATGCGTGGGTTTCGGGAGCTGATCCCGACGATTCATCGCAGTTCATGTGCAGCACGATCCCGCCGAACGGCAACAACGTCTTTCGTTTCTGCAACCACGAGTTCGACGGGCAGGAGGCGATCGCGCTTTCACACTTCGACCGGCCGACGCGCAAACGCGCCTACGACCGAATGCAGGAGATCATGGCGCAGCAGATTCCGGCGGTCTTCCTCTTTTACCGCAAAGAGATTACCGCGATCAACCCGGACCTGCGTGGATACGCGCCCAATGGGATCACCGAAACGTGGAACGCCTACAAATGGTCGATTTGAGCTAGAGCGCGACGTCGACGCCAAACTCGACGACGCGGTTCGCCGGTAGGCCGAGCGAATCGGTCAGCGGACGCGCGTTGCGAATCATCCAGCGGTAAAGACTCCACTGCCAGAACGGCAATCCGCGGCGCGAATGATCGCGGCTGACTTTTGGGCTGGCCAAGAAGTACGTCGGTTTCGAAAAATCGATGTTCGGCTTACGCTCTTGACACTGGCGCAGAATATCGTGAATATCGGCATGATCCATAAAGCCGTAGTGCGCTTTGACCCGCAGCAGACGGGGAGTGATCGTGGTAATCTTTGCTCGCCCGGCAGCTTCCACGTAGGGTCGGGACTCGGTGACGATCGTCAGCAGCACGATCGTTTCGAAGACGATGTGTTTACGCAGCCATTGATGCTGCAGAACAAAGGGGATGCCCTCGGGGTCGGGCGTCATGAAGATCGCGCAGCCGCTGACCGGCGTGGCTTCTTTGACCTCTCGCAAGAACGTCGAAACGGCCATCGTGTGCGCTGAGAGGGCCTCCATGAGGCGGCGCCGTCCGCGATTCCAGGTCGTGAAGAGAGTGAAAAGCGCGCTTGCGATCACCAGGGGCACCCAACCGCCGGAGACGACCTTCGGCAAGTTGCCGATCAGGAACGAGCCGTCCCACAAGAGGAAGAGGCCGACGAGCGGAACGGCGATCCACAGCGGCTTGCGCCAGCGCTCGCGCAAGAGCGCGAAGTACGTGATCGAGGTGATCAGCATCGTGACGGTCACCGCTAATCCGTATGCGCCGCCCAAGCGCTCCGACGACCGAAAAGCGATGACCAGCCAAATGCAGACAATCGCCAGCGCCACGTTCACCGTCGGCATGTAGATTTGGCCGCGATAGTGCTGCGAAGTGTGCACGATGCGAAAACGGGGTGAGTATCCAAGCTGCATCGCCTGCTGCGTGAGCGAAAAAACGCCGGAAATCAACGCCTGCGAGGCGATCACCGTTGCCGCCGTCGAGAGGATCACCATCGGAATGATCGCCCAGTGCGGATAAAGGCCGTAGAACGGCGCCGCGATCATCTTCGGGTTTGCAAGCGTCAGGGCACCTTGTCCGAAGTAATTGCACAGGAGCGCCGGAAAGACCATAACGTACCACGCCAGCGTGATCGGCTGCCGCCCGAAGTGGGCAAGGTCGGCGTAGAGCGCTTCGACCCCCGTCACGCATAGGACGACCGCACCGAAGATCAGGATGCTGCGAAAGCCGTTGCGCTCGAAGAACCATACCGCGTGGCGTGGATCGATAGCCGCTAAAATCACCGGAGTGTGTGCAATCGCCACGATGCCGGCCGCCGCGATCGCCACAAACCACACGACCATGATCGGCCCGAAGAGCTTACCGATACTTCCCGTCCCGCGCCGCTGAGAGAGGAACAACAGCACTAAGACGGCGACCGAGAGCGGAACGATAAAGGGATGGGCCGCCTTCGTCCAAACGTCGATGCCTTCGATCGCCGAGATGACGGAGATCGCCGGCGTGATCGCACCGTCTCCGTACAGCATCGCCGAGCCGAACAGCACGAGCAGCGCTAGAGCCGAGAGTGCGCCGGGGAACCCGATGCGGGTCTTGGGCAGCAAGAGAGCAAGGAGGGCCATCGTGCCGCCCTGACCATCGTGGTCGGCGCGCAGCATGAAGGTGACGTACTTGATGCAGACCACGACGACCAGCGCCCAGAAGATCAGGGAGAGGATGCCGAAGATGTTTTCTCTCGTGACCGACGCCGGAAAGTCGCCGCTAAAACACAGCGCAAAAGCGTACAGCGGACTCGTCCCGATGTCGCCGAAAACGACGCCCAGCGCCGCAAGTGCCAGAGGGCTGAGATTCCCCTTCACTGCGCGCGACATTTCAGCGAAAGCGATGGCGACCCTTGATGGCCGCACTCCAGGAGCGTGAGCTTGACGACGACAACCGCTACGCAAAGGAAGACCCCGATCACCGTCGCCTACGGTGACGGCATCGGGCCCGAAATCATGGATGCGGCGCTGCGCATCATCAGCGCGGCCGGCGCGCGCATCGAGCCCGAGGTGATTTCAATCGGCGAGAGCGTGTACGCGCGCGGCATCAGCAACGGCATCGAACCTTCCTCCTGGGACTCCCTGCGCAGGACGCGCGTTTTCCTAAAGGCGCCGATCACGACGCCCCAAGGCGGCGGCTTCAAGAGTCTCAACGTCACCGTTCGCAAAACTTTTGGGCTCTATGCCAATGTCCGCCCCTGCGCATCGCTGCATCCTTACGTCGCGACGAAGTATCCGAAGATGGATCTCGTGATCGTGCGTGAGAACGAGGAAGACGTCTACGGCGGCATCGAGCACCGGCAAACGCAGCAAGTGACGCAGGCGCTCAAGTTGATCTCGCGCCCGGGTTCGGAGAAAGTCGTGCGTTACGCCTTCGAATACGCCAAACAGAACAATCGCAAGAAAGTGACCTGTTTCACAAAGGACAACATCCTCAAAGCGACCGACGGGCTCTTTCACAAAGTGTTCGACGAAATCGGAGCCGATTATCCCGAGATCGAAAAGGAGCACTGGATCGTCGACATCGGCGCAGCGAAGATGGCCGATACGCCCGAGGCGTTCGACGTGCTCGTGATGCCGAATCTCTACGGCGACGTGCTTTCCGACGTGGCGGCCCAAATTGCCGGGTCAGTAGGAATTGCCGGCTCCGCCAACGTTGGCGACCACTGCGCGATGTTCGAAGCAATCCACGGTTCTGCGCCGCGGCGCGCGGGGCAGAACCTGGCGAATCCGTCGGCGCTCCTGCTGGGTGCAGTGATGATGCTCAACCACATCGGCCAAAGCGAGATCGCGCAGAAGGTTCACAACGCCTGGTTAAAGACGATGGAAGACGGCATCCACACATACGACATCTACAAGCAAGGCACGAGCAAAGCAAACGTCGGCACACGCCAGTTCGCCGATGCGGTGATCGAGCGTTTGGGTCAGGAACCGTCAACGCTCAAGGCGGTGCGGTATAACGCGAACGCCCCGATGGATCTGCACGCTCGGCCGTTCAAACCGCTCGAGGAAAAGAAACTCGTTGGCGTAGACGTTTTTGTGGACTGGACGGGCGGCGGCGCGGACGATCTCGCAAATTTGGTTCAAGCACGCGTGCCTGAGGGACTCACACTGCAAATGTTGAGCAATCGCGGGACGAAAGTCTGGCCCGACGGTTCACCCGAAACGTTCTTGAGCGATCATTGGGCGTGTCGGTTTGTCGCGGATGGCCCGCACACGGTCAGCCACCATGCGATCGTCGAGCTGCTCGGCATGCTTGCATCGGACAACGTGGATTTCATCAAGATGGAGCTGCTTTACACGTTCGACGGGAAACCGGGTTTCAGTCTCGCCCAGGGCCAGTAGACCGCGTTGTCTTAACGGTTGCCGAAAAAGCGTAAGTCCCATTGTCACGCTGAGCTTGTCGAAGCGCCAAAGCCGTTAAGCGCTGCTCACTTCACTTCAAAATGGCGCAGCCCCGGGCGAAAAAGAATACTAAACCCGCGTCGTGCTTGACATGGATTCCACCGTCAGCCCAACGCACGGCGAACAAGAAGGAAGCGTCTGGAACGGGCATTTCGGCGGCCGGCGCACTACGTGCAACGCTTCTTTAAGAGCTTCCGCTACCAGGCGGCGACTTGGGCGCATCCACGTCGGGTTGTCGCCAAGGTGGAGTGGCACCCCGGGGAACTGTTCCCGCGCGTCGGCTGCATCGTTACGAACCTGCGTTGCAAGTCTACGAGTGTTATCGCCTTCTATAACAAGCGCGGGATGGCCGAGCAATACATCAAGGAATGGAAGGGCGCGTTGAAAGGCACGCGGCTTTCATGCCGCTCGTTCGATGCGAATGCGGTTCGGCTGCAACTTCACGCGTTGGCGTACAATCTCGGCAACTTTCTTCGGAGCCTGACGATCCCAAAGGTGATTGCTGAGTGGTCCTTCACGACGCTGCGCGAGAAGCTGATCAAAATCGGCGCGAAGATGGTCAGCCACGGACGGTACGTCTCCTTTCAGATGGCGGAGGTCGCGATCCCGGGCAAGTTGTTCGCTGCAATCGTCTAGAGAATCGCCGCTCCGCGATCGCCGCCATTGGCGGCGACAGCATGAAGTCCCCGGCGACCGTGCGCGCGGGGGAAAACGACGGGAGAGGTATGCCCTCATGACGAGGCGCCAAGGCTTTTGGATGCCCGACGGGCCGATCCGGGCTTCACCGCTCATCCAACAGGCGGCGCGGCTCCGCGGGAGCGCCAAAAACTGCCGGAATCATCCGGCGGCGGCTCGAAAATGACGGCCATGTGGGGAATGCTGGCTAAGATATGAAATTGCTTCGTTTCCTGTGTCCCGTTCTTGCGGCGGTGCTCGCATCGCCGGCGGGAAGTAGTGCAGCTGCGAGCGATCCGCTAGCAACGTGGTTCGGCTCGCAGACCTGCCCCGCACTCGACGGCCTTTATAGCAAGCGGGAACCGCCGTACGTGAAGACCGGCACGGAAAACCTCGTGGTGGACGTACCAACAGGCGTACTTTGGAAGCAAAAAATCAGCATGACCGTCCCGTGGTACGTGTACGATCCAAAAACCAACGTCGCGCTCAGTCACGTCGGCGGAGATTCCGGCGTCGTCTGGACGTTGCGGGTCGTCAAAGGCGCGCCGCCGACGTCGCTCCCCAAGGTCGATCTGAGTGGCGCGCACACGATGTCCGGCCTGAAGATCGGCGCGAGCGCCGAGTCGGTCGTCCGGACGCTTGGGAAGCCGCTTGTCATTCACGCTTGCGGTATGGAGCGCTACGAATATAGCGATGACAAGGACCCCCACGCAGAACAAAACGATTTGGATTTTACGATTAGGAACGGTCGCGTCATCGAGATCGCCCAGACGTCCTGGGGCTAGCGGTACTCGATTTCATCTGGCGAATCCGGGCTAAAATCGTCGCCGTTCTGGTCACGATAAGCTGCGCGCCATCTACAGGCGGTCGGTATCCTAAGCTTCACTGCGTTAAACGCCTCGTCGGGTTCATCTGTTAGAAGAAAGATGTTCATTTCGCCCGACCCAATATCGTTACCGTCAACCTCGTACAGTCCGTTCGCTCCGTCAAGTTCGGACTCGAGCCGCGTCAGGCGGTCGAAGTCTAGGCCGCTGGTGTCTGTAATGGGAAACTGTAGAACAAGCTGATATCTCGTTTCTAACCATTTCTTCGTCGCATAACCGACCGGGTCACCGGATGGCGACACGCCCATCGCGGCGCTTCGACAAGCTCAGTGTGACAATTTCACAATAGCCGAAGACTAACTGCGTTGTTGTTCCAGCAAATCAGCCATGTCGTTGGCGTGCTCTTCTTCTACCGCCAGGATCTCTTCCATCAGCCGGCGTGACGTGGGATCGTTGGAGCCGAAGTAGCGAATGATCTCCGTGTAGGACTCGATCGCGATCCGCTCGGCGACCAAGTTTTCCTTGATCATGTCCTTGAGGTCGGTGCCTTCGACGTATTCGGAATGGCTGCGCGTCGCTAACCCCTGCGGATCGAAATTCGGCGCGCCTCCTAACTGGGTGATGCGGTCGGCGATACGGTCGGCGTGGCCTTGCTCCTCGTTTGCATGCGCTAAAAACTCGTTCGCGACGGAATCTTTATTGATGCCTCTGGCCATGTAGAAGTGGCGCTTGTAGCGCAGCACGCAGACCAATTCGGTCGCCAGCGCCTGGTTGAGAATATCGATCGTGCGCTTCACGTCGCCCTTGTAACTCTCGGTCACGGAGCCCTTGCTCATGTGCTCACGCGCGCGCCGGCGTAGCTCTTTGACATCCGATAGAAACGGCGCAGTATCGGTCATTGGTAGCCTCCCCACGCGGATAGTTCGAGATTTGCAGAGGGGTAGTATACCCCGGATGCCTTGGCTTAACCCTTAAAGCGCCTGCGTTGAGGGGTCTGCTACGAGTCCGGCTAGATGTGCGCTCGCGCACTCCTCGAGCAGACGCCAGCGAATGCCCTCGACCTCGAACCACGCGTATGCGCCGTTGAGCACGCGCGCGCGCCAAAATTCGGAGAGCGGCTTCTTCAAACGATCCACCAGGGCAACGCGCAGGACCGCGTCGTGCGTAACCAGCAGCGTGTCTCCCCGCACTTCGAACGATGCGACGAACCGGCGCCAGCGCTCGAGCACGTCGCGAATGCTCTCGCCGTCTTCAAACTGTACGATTTCGGGTTCGTGGCGCCACTGATAGTAGCGCTCGGGGTCATTGGCGGCCAACTCGTCCCGATAGCGCCCTTCCCATTTGCCGTGCGCGATCTCGATCAGCAGCGGCTCCGGTTCGATCGCCAAATTGAAGCGTCTTGCGGTCGGCTGCGCCGACGCTACGCAGCGCAGCAGGGGGCTGCTGATCACCTCTTCGAGTTCGTAGTCGGCCATCGCATCCGCCAGCGCTTTTGACTGAGCGACGCCGAGCCGGGAGAGCTCCGATTCCTGCCGGCCTTGATAGCGGCCGGTGACATTCCACGTCGTCTCGCCGTGACGCGCGATGAAAACGTTCGGCACGCCTAGATTTGAACCGAACGAACGGAAAGCATGCCGCCGACCTTGCGCAAGGCATCGACCGTCGCACTTTCCGGAGCACGATCTACGGAGAGGACCATCATAGCGTCACGCCCGCTTGCTGCGCGTGCAACTTGCATGTTGGAAATATTGATGCCCGCGTCGCCCAGAACGCTTCCCACTCGACCGATCATGCCGGGAATGTCACGATGGCGCGTCAAAATCAGCGAGCCGGCCGGATTAGCGTCGATTTCGAAATCGTCGATCTGCACGATGCGCAAGCCGTGATGCAACGCGGTACCAACGACTCTTTGCGAGCTGCTGCCGATTTCAAGCGAGGATACCCATTCGTCGCTCGCTTTTGCGTGCACCTCAACGGAAAGACCGCGTTCGCGAGCCAGCGCGTCGGCGTTGACGACAGAAATGCGGCGATCGGCGGTACCCTGCAAGAGGCCGGAAAGAAATCCAGTGACCAAAGGTGCGGCATCGACCTCGGCAATCTCGCCGCGCAGGATCATCGAGATACGCGAGAGTTCGGCTCGGTCATGCAGTTGCGGATACAGCACGCCGATGCGGTACGCAAGTTCAAGATATGGGCGCACCTTGTGCGCGTCGACTCCGCGCGGAATTGGCGCGTTGACCGCCCCTTCTGCTGGACGTCCCGCCAGCACGTTGACGATATCGCGCGCGAGCTCGACCGCAACACGCTCCAGCGCTTCTCGTGTCGACCCGCCGAGATGCGGCGTCGCAAGTACGAGCGAATGGGCTTGCAAGCGCGCACTCGATGAGCCCCTCTCAGGCGGTTCTTTCGCAAAGACATCGAGCGCTGCCCCGGCAAGCTGGGCGCCGTCGAGCGCGGCGAGCAAGGCATCTTCATCGATCAAGCCGCCGCGCGCGCAGTTGATCAGCAGCGCATTCGGCTTCATCTTCTTCAATCGCGAAGCGTCGATCAGACTCTCCGTCCGATCGTTCAGCGGCATGTGCAAGGTCACGATGTCAGATCGCTCGAGCAGGTCGTCGAGCGACAGCAATTGCACGTCGTGCGCTTCAGCTTGAACCGACGAAATATACGGATCGTAGACCAGCACCTGCATTCCGAATGCGCGCGCTCGCGCGGCCACGGCCCCACCGATGCGCCCGAGACCTGCGATGCCGAGCGCCTTGCCGTACAACTCTCCCCCGACGAGGGTCTGGCGTTCCCATTTTCCGGCCTTCATCGACGCATAGGCCTGCGGCGTGTGCCGCAGGAGCCCGAGCATCAGTGCGAAGGTTTGCTCGACAGCGGCAATCACGTTCGCATCCGGCGTATTTACGACGACGATACCGGCCTGCGTGCACGCGCTGACGTCGATCGAGTCTACGCCGACGCCGGCACGCGCGACGACATGCAGCTTTGGGCCGGCCGCAATCAGGTCGCGATCGACGCGGGTTTGGGAGCGCACGATCAATCCGTCGGCATCTTTTAGCGCGTCCGCAAGCGCTTCGCGCGTTTTGCCTATGCAAAACACCGCCTCGATCCCGTCCTGACGCAGCACGCTCAAGCCGCTGCCCGAAAACTCTTCGGCGATGACGACGCGCTTGGGCCGCACGGAAACTGCCATGTGTCGTGCGCTATTGGGCGGCACGTCGGAGACGCCTTCGGCGCGAGGTCCACTGCGCAATAGTGTCGTACGTCGGCGCCCTGCCATGAAACTTCGCAGGGCAAGTCAGCAGATCGTCGCCCTCGGTCGCGAGCTGTGGGAGCGGCGGCTCGTGATGGGGAGCAGCGGGAACCTGAGCGTTCGGCTGGACGACGATCGGTTGTTGTTCACGCCGGCGGGCGCCTGTCTACGGAATCTGTCTACAAGCAATCTCGTCGTCACCGATCTCGCCGGCACAGCACTTGATCCCTCATTACGGCCCACGAGCGAGTTCTTGCTGCACGTCGCCGCGTATCGAACGCGACCCGACGTTTTTGCGGTCGTGCACACGCATCCAACGTTTTGCGTCGTCTGGTCGAAGGGCAGCTCGGTCTTGCCGCGCGATACTGTCGGCGCTCAAGAGACGCTGCGCGACGTCGCGCTCACGCCGTATCGTCCCGCCGGCTCCTTGGCCTTGGCCGAAGAGGTGGCAGCAGCCTTACGCCGGGGCATCGACAACGTCTTGATGGAACGTCACGGCTTCACCGCCGTTTCCGCCACTTTGGAAAATGCGTTCGTGCAGACGGATCTCGCGGAGGAAGCCGCGCGCATCGCCTACGTCAGCCGCCTAGCGGGCTTTGCGTCCGGCGACTAGAAGCCCAGGCCGCCGCGGAGAGGTGGCAGAGTGGTCGAATGCACTCGCTTGGAAAGCGAGCAGAGGTGATAAGCCTCTCGGGAGTTCGAATCTCCCCCTCTCCGTGCCTCGACAAACTCGGCATGACACACGCCGCGCCTAGATCACTTGCTCGACGTGGGCCAGCCAGAAATCGAACGACGCGTGGGCTTGCGTTTCGAGCATGAGCTCTCCGCGGATGATTTCACGCCCTAACTGGCGGCCGAGCGTCGATCGCTCGCCGTAGTTCACGTCCATGATCAGATCCGCTCCAAGAACATCTTTGCGAAGCGCATCGGGCAGCGCGGCATCTGGCGGCAAGCATGCGATGACGATTTCGGGCGGATTGGCAGGCCAAATCTGACATTCGAACCGCTCGCACAGCGCGATCACTTTTTCCGGATCGCGCCCCCAGCAAAACGTGTAGGCGTCGGTTTCGTGGAGCTGCGCAAGAATCGCCCGCGCCGTAGCACCCGTGCCTAGAATGCCGATACGATGCAGCATGACCGCTTCGCCCAGAGCGCTTTCGAGAGCGCCGCGGGCGCCGATTCCATCGGTATTGGCGCCGTAGACTTTTCGACCGAAGTACAGCGTGTTGACGGCTTGCGCGAGACGTGCATCCTCGTCAAGCACATCGCAGGCTGCTAGTGCTTCTTCTTTGAGCGGCGTCGTCACGTTACAGCCTGCGTAGCCATCGTCACGCAAGCGCCGGATCGTTTCCAGCGCGTGATTCTTGGAAACGCGGATCGCGACGTAATCGCCGTCGATTCCCGCTTCTTGCATGAATTGCCGATGCAGCTGCGGGCTGCGGCTCGCAAAGACCGGATCCCCGATGATTGCCAGCTTCACGGGCGATTTCGCTGGGGCAACATGAGTCGCTCGAAAAAACGAAAAACCCGGGTCAGCGCAAAATCGTGCGGCTCGATTGGCTCGGTCAGGATCGTATAAAAGCCGAAGAGTTTCGCCCCCAACACATCGGTAAAGAGCTGATCGCCGACGACTGCAATTTGGCGGCGAGGTAAACCCAGGGCTTTCTTGGCCCGCCAGAAGCCGGTCGGCAGCGGCTTGAGCGCGTTCGGGATGCACTCGATGTGCAGCTGGTCGGCAACCGCTTGGACGCGCTCGCTGAAATTATTGGAGAGCATCACCATTTTGAAGGCTTGCCGATGCGCCATTTCGACCCAGGCCAGGTGGTCGTTCACGATGTCCGATTGGCGGTAGGCGACCAAGGTGTTATCGAGATCGATGATCAGCCCGCTGATGCCCAGGGCCGTGAGCTCGTCCAGCGCGACGTCGCACAGACGGGGCGCAAAGCGGTTTGGGCCAAGCATTTTGGGCGCTCTTGCCCGAGTTTTCCTCACTATCCTCGGACCTATCCACACCGGCGGCCGAACCCTGTGATGCGCTCTCCACACAAAGTGCTCTGCTATCCCCAGGAAACTGCGTTTCTTCGCAGGTTAGGCACAAGGAGCGCAATACCAGATATTGTATGTACGGCCTCTCGGTAGTACAATATTTGGTACTAAATTTAGGTCTCTGGCCTATATCGAACAGGTGTTCGCCCGCTCTCTGGCGAAGGTATCTGATCCTTTCCGAAGAGGCAAAAAGGAGCTTCCGTGAAGTTTCGGCGCACGTACTCGGCCGCCGGCGATCCTTACGCCGGTCTCACTTTTGAATCTCGCACTAGTCGCATCGTCAACCCTGACGGCGCCTTGGTCTTTGAAGCCAAAGACGTTATGGTACCCACGTCCTGGAGCCAAGTGGCAACCGACGTGTTGGCGCAAAAGTACTGTCGCAAAGCCGGGGTGCCTTCGGCTTCGCGGCACGTTCCCGAAGAGGGCGTTCCCCAATGGCTGTGGCGATCGGAGCCGGCTGACGACGCGGAATTCGGCGGAGAACGCGACTCGCGACAGGTTTTTCATCGCCTAGCGGGCTGCTGGACGTATTGGGGCTTCAAGAACGGCTACTTCGACTCCGAGGAAGACGCACAGATCTATTATGACGAGATGTGCGCGATGCTGGCGCGTCAAATCGGCGCGCCCAATAGCCCGCAGTGGTTCAATACTGGACTGCACTGGGCGTACGGAATCGCGGGACCGGCTCAGGGTCATTATTATGTAGATTCGAAGACAAGAGAACTGACACGCAGCGTTAACGCTTATGAGCACCCATCTCCGCATGCTTGCTTTATCCAGTCTGTCAGTGATGATTTGGTCAATGAAGGCGGCATCATGGACCTTTGGGTTCGCGAAGCGCGCATCTTCAAGTTTGGAAGCGGTACCGGCTCGAATTTCTCCGCCCTGCGTGGCGAAGGCGAAAAATTGTCAGGCGGCGGTACGTCGTCGGGCCTGATGTCTTTTTTGCGTGTCGGCGATCGTGCTGCGGGTGCGATCAAGTCCGGCGGCACGACGCGCCGGGCTGCAAAGATGGTCTGCCTGGACATCGACCATCCTGACGTTGAAGACTTCATTCTTTGGAAGGTCAAGGAAGAGCAGAAGGTTTCCGACCTCGTCGCCGGCTCGATCGCGTGTGAACGGCATTTAAACACGATTATGAGGGCGGCCAACGACGAGCGAGTACCTGAGGCAGCAAGGCTCGACCCCGCTCTCAACGCCGGCCTGAAGGCTGCGATACGAAAGGCGCTTGCGGCCGGTATTCCGCAAGCGAATGTACAGTATGCGCTCGATTTTGCGAAGCAGGGCTACAAAGAGCTGCGTATCGACACCTACGACACGAACTGGGACAGCAAAGCTTATGGCACGGTTTCAGGTCAAAACTCAAACAACTCCGTTCGGGTGCAGAATTCATTTTTCGACAAGCTCGATAACCATGGAGATTGGGACCTCATCAACCGAACGACTGGCGGTGTTTCCAAAACGATCCCCTCTGCACAATTGTGGGAAGATGTCGCCCTCTCTGCCTGGCAATGCGCTGATCCCGGCGTGCAGTACGACACGACGATCAACGAATGGCACACTTGTGCAAGCGATGGCCGTATCAACGCAAGTAACCCTTGCTCCGAATACATGTTTTTGGATGACACGGCCTGCAATCTCGCTAGTCTGAATCTGGTCAAATTCGAAGACAGCAAGGGCGAATTCGACGCCAAACGCTTCGCCGAAGCATGCCGCACGTGGACCTTTACGCTTGAGATCAGCGTCTTGATGGCGCAATTCCCGTCGAACGTCATCGCGCAAAAATCGTACGATTACCGCACGCTCGGCCTGGGTTACGCGAACCTGGGCACGCTGTTGATGCGCATGGGCTTGCCATACGATTCCGAAGAGAGCTTCGGATGGTGCGCAGCCATCTCGTCGCTTATGACGGGAGCGGCCTACAGGTGCTCGGCGGAGCTCGCGCAGCAACTAGGTGCTTTTCCGCGCTACGAAGCGAACTGGGATTCGATGTTGCGAGTGATTCGCAACCATCGTCGCGCTGCCTATGGGACCAGTGGCAGCGAATACGAACAACTTTCCGTCAAGCCCATTACACATGCGCCGACATTGTTCACCGAGAAGACATGGTCGCTCGCACGCAAGACGTGGGACGATGCTTTAGCGATTGGTGAGGTATCCGGTTACCGGAACGCGCAGACGACCTGCATCGCCCCGACCGGAACTATTGCCCTGGAAATGGACTGCGACACCACCGGCATAGAGCCAGATTTCGCGCTGGTCAAATTCAAGAAACTTGCCGGCGGTGGCCATTTCAAGATCGTCAACCAATCTGTCGAATCCGCCTTGCGCAAGCTCGGCTACAGCGAGGAACAGATCCGGGATATCGAGATTTTCGCCAAAGGCACGGCGACGCTCGAGGGCGCCCCACACATCAACGCCGCAACGCTAAAGAGCAAGGGCTTTGACGATGCCGCGCTTGCGAAGATTGAAGAACGGCTCGTGAGTGCATTCGAACTACCTTTCGTTTTCAACCGCTTTGTGCTCGGCGACGACTTCTGCAAAGATGTTCTCGGCATGACCGATGAAAATCTCGCTGATTGGAACTATTCGATTCTAAAAGACGCGCTCGGCTTCACCGGGCAACAGATCGACGAGGCATCCGATGTCATTTGCGGCCGCATGACGCTCGAGGGAGCGCAGAATCTCAAAGACGAGCACCTCGCCGTCTTCGATTGCGCGACTCCCTGCGGCAAGCATGGTTCACGTTTCATCCGGCCGCTCGCGCATGTCGACATGATGGCGGCGGCTCAGCCGTTTGTCTCCGGCGCGATCTCGAAAACGATAAATCTTCCGCAGACTGCAACCATTGCCGATGTGAAAGAGGCCTACCGCTACAGTTGGGAGCGCATGATCAAAGCGGTTGCGCTCTATCGTGACGGCAGCAAGCTCTCGCAACCGCTGGCGGCCAGTTACGACCTCGGCGGCGACGCCGATGACGCAGCGCTGCAACCCTACCAGACGCCGATGCAAATCGCCGAGCGGATCATCTACCGCTACATCGCCAAGCGCCGCAGCATGCCGCATCGCCGCAGCGGCTACACGCAAAAGGCCGTCGTAGGCGGCCACAAAGTCTATCTGCGCACGGGCGAATATCAGGACGGCACGTTGGGCGAGATTTTCATCGACATGCACAAAGAGGGCGCTGCCTTCCGATCGTTGATGAACAACTTCGCAATTGCCGTTAGTCTGGGTTTACAACACGGCGTTCCGCTCGAAGAGTATGTCGAGGCCTTCACTTTCACGCGTTTCGAGCCTAATGGGCCGGTAGTCGGACACGAGAACATCAAGATGGCAACCTCGATTCTCGACTACATCTTCCGGGAGTTGGCCGTCAGCTATCTCGGGCGCTACGATCTCGCCCAAGTCCAACCAAGCATGGAAGTTGACGCGATGGGCGTGGAGTCCCAATACGTTGAGCCCGAATACGAGGGCGAGGAAGAGACCGAAGGCGTCCACTACGTCGATGCGCAAGCGAGTGCCGTCCAGGAAAAGCTGCACCCGACGAGCGTGCATCTGCATCCCGGCGTTCCGGTCGAACCACCGCGTATTTCCGACGACGCCCCAGGCGTGCCGGGGCCACGACCACAAAAGCGGCCCAACGGCACAAAGAATGGCGCAGTCGCCGTCGCGCGGACCGAGTTGCAACGCGTGGCCGTCGCGAAGGGCTATTGCGGCGATGCCTGCAACGAATGCGGGCAGTTCACGCTGGTGCGCAACGGAACGTGCTTGAAATGCGATAGCTGCGGCGCAACCAGCGGCTGTAGCTAGGGCAACACCGGCGATCTGATTCGGCGGCATCGGAAGGCTGCTGATTTATTCTTCAACGGCTTTACGCAATCTAGCGAGCGCGGAATCCCACTGCGCCGATATCTTGTCGAGGTAGCGCCGTGCTTTGTCCAGCTGCCCGGAGCGCACGCTCCAAAGCACTTCGCGCCCAGCCCGTTCGCTGATCACCAGACCCGCGCTCTCGAGCGCATGAAGATGCTTTGTAATGGCTTGGCGCGAGATACTTGTCCCATGTGTAAGCCGGGCAATCGACATTGGACCAACGCGGTTTAGGCGCGATATGATGTTGATGCGCGTCGCATCGCCCAGCGCTGCGAAAATCGGAGCCCCTTGTTCACTCATTGCCAGGACGCCGCGGCCGGTTACGAGGCTACAAACTTCTCGAGCATCGACACCATTAACGTCCAGCCTTCTTCGTTGGCCTCGAATGCATCGGCGCGTCGAGCGAGCGGAATTCCATCGAATCCGGACTCAACAATTCTTACGCGTGTGCCATCCGCCACCGACTCCAATTCGAACGTGACCAACGTCATGGGTTCCTTCGAGTAGTCGATGCTCTTATCGAGCGCAAACGGATGCCAGCGGAATGAGAAACAGCGTGGCGGGTCAATGCGTTCGATGAAAAACTCGGCGGGATGGCCTCTGTATGGTTCTTGCATCCTTGCAACCTCGGGATCGACGATCGTCGGCACGATTGTGCCGCCCACGCGCTTACCCGGTGCAAACGCGCCATCGAACTCCATTCCAAACCATTTTCCGAACGTGTGCGCGTCGCCGATGGCGGCCCAAACCTTCTCTTGCGGCGCCCGCAGCAGCACGGTCTTCTCAATACGGTCAGTCGTCGTATTCACTATATGCAACCTCCAGGTTGCATCATAATAGCACGCCAACTCGCAAAACGCAACCTCTAAGTTGCGTTTTGAAGTGCCGCCTCAACCCCCTGAAAGGCCTGCTGGCTCGACGCGATCCTGCCTTGCCTGTGCCCCGCGATTTGAGCGATCGCTCGACGGCGGCTGTTTTTCGGGAAGTCGACGGGGTCTTCGAAACGAAAAGCTTGGCTCAGCCCAGTTTGACATCTCCCGAGTCTCTCTGATATCCTACTTCGCACTATGTTACGCTCGCCGGCCCAGGCGTATTATTACCGTCGCTTTCTTCGGAATCGGCTGAGCTCGGCATTGTAAAAATACCCGTCACACGCTATACAAGCCGCCTCGCCGATGCGAGGCGGCTTTTTTTTGTTGGAGAGGTCTTAATCGTGAATCCAGACGCTTTGAAATCCTTTCAGTCTCGGTCCTTGGCCCTCGTGGAACGTCATCCCGTCGTTGTCAATAACGCCTACACGGCTGCCTTTGCGCGCGGTGGCTTCTCGCTCGACGACATTCGGCACTTCACTGTGCAGTTTTCCGTTTTCAGCCACTTGTTCATCGAAGCGCAATTGCTCAAGTGCATCAATTCGCGAAATCTCAAAAGCTATCGGGCGAGCAAGGAGATCCTGATGAACGAGTTGGGTGTCATTTTCACCGAACGGGGTAGCGTCGACGGCGGACGATTCCGTTTTGCGGCTGGCCACTTCGAATGGCTGACGGAATTTGCAAGTCACTTGGGACTGTCGTTTGATCGGATCGGCAAGCGGCGCTTCGCTACGAGAGCGACGGTGTTCTTCTGCGACGAGCTGACACGCCTGTATGGTTCCGACGACTTTTCGGTAGCTCACGGAGCCTCGTTTGCGATCGAGCACTGGGCTGCGGCGGGATTCTGGAAAGAGCTGATCACGGGGCTTTCGGATTTTAAGCGCCGTGAGGTGCCCGAGCTGCCGCTCGGTTTCTGGACGTGGCACGACCAACTCGAACAGCGCCACGCCGAACACACCGATGACGAGCTGCTGACGGCGTACCGCACACCCGGGTTTAGGGATGAAGCCTTTCTGCAGGGCGCCGTCGAGCTACTCGACGCAGTTCAGCGTTTCTGGGAAGGCTTGCTTGCGGATCGCAATCCCGCGAGCACCCGTTGGGCTCCCGGGCTTGGCGAGTCAGCCTAACGATGTTGAGTGCCAGCTGCAAACCGTGCTCCGTCATTATCGATTCCGGGTGGAACTGTACCCCGTAAATTGCTAGATTTTCGTGCTCCAAGGCCTGAACGACGCCGTCAACGCTGCGCGCGCTGACGCGTAGGGCGGCAGGCAGAGACGCCTCGTCCACGCAGAGCGAGTGGTAGCGCATCGCGCGAAAATGCCGCGGAATCTCGTCGAAGAGCGGACTGGGTTCATGCGTTATCAGCGAAGTCTTCCCGTGCATCAGGCGCGGCGCATGGATCGTTCGCGCACCGAAGCACTCGCCGATAAACTGCATTCCTAGGCAAACGCCGAAGAACGGCATGCGCCGGCGCAGAGCGAACTCAAAGACTGCCGCAGCGTTACCGGTTTCGGAAGGTTGGCCGGGGCCGGGTCCCACCAATACGGCGTCGAACTCGCTTAAGAATTCTACCCGAAGCAACCGCCCGTCGTCGTTAAGAACGACGGTAACCGCGGCCCCCGCCGCATCCATCAAGTGCACGACGTTTTGCGAGAACGAATCAAAGTTATCGACGAGCAGCAGCTTCATGCGATCGCCAGCGCTTCGCGGAGTACGGCCGTCTTATGAAGTACCTCAGCATACTCACGCGCCGGTAGGCTGTCCGCGACGATTCCTGCCGAAGCCTGCCAAAAAATTCTGTCTCCGAGGATCTGCGCTCCGCGTAGCGCTATGCAACAATCTAGGTCCCCGTCAAACCTGAAGAGCCCGACGCTGCCGGCGTAAAAACCGCGGGGGACCGGCTCGAACCGGTCGATGAGCTGAATAGCGCGAATCTTTGGCGTCCCTGTGACTGTGCCCGCCGGGAAGGATGTCCGAAAGAGATCGACCGCTCCGAGCTCTCGCCGGAGGGTGCCGGCTACGTTGGAAACGATGTGCATCACGTGGCTGAAACGCTCGATCTGCATCAGCTCGGTTACCTGCACCGAACCGTACTCGCATACCGCGCCAAGATCGTTCCGCGCCAAGTCAACCAGCATAACATGCTCCGCGCGTTCCTTTTCATCAGCAAGAAGCTCGAGCGCAAGCGCTCTATCCTGTGCTTCGTCGCCCCCGCGCGGTCGCGTACCGGCCAGGGGGCGGATCACCGCCTGCCTTGCACGCAGGCGTACCAACGATTCCGGCGAGGTTCCCACCATTACCCCGAACGGCGTCCTGAACAGATACATATACGGCGACGGATTGCGCGCGCGCAAGAATGCGTAAAGATCAGGCGCGCTTCCGCCGTAAGACGCGTCAAAGCGAATGCCGAGTTGAAGCTGATAGACGTCGCCGTCCACGATATGTTGCTTAATTGCCGCTGCTGCCTCCAGAAATTCGGTCTCCTGCAGCGAGACGCGTATGTCGGTGGCACGTGCGCCGACGGACCGCTGCGCCATCCTGCGCGGACGAAATGCGCGCAATCTGCGCGTCATGTCACGCGTGACGCTTGAGCTACCAGTACGGTCGACGAGCGTGAGTTCATGCGCATCATGATCGAAGACGATCCAGGTGCCCGGCACTGCGACGTAGGCGATCGCTGGGCCGTCAATTCTAGCCTTAAGTCGCGCGCTCGCACGTGCGGCATCGTAGCCGCACGCGAAGACTACCCCGCCTGGAAAACCAGGGTTCAGCAACGGTTTGCTGCCAAGGCCCGCAATACAGGCTCGAACGTCGGCATAGAACGAATCCGCGTCGGCAAACGTGCGCGAGTGCAGGTAGTTGAATCCGATCAGCGAGTAACGGGGGCTGCACCCGGAGGCAGCGCTCTCGAGCAGGCAACCTTCGCCATCGCCAACCGCGGCCTCGAAAGCATCCAGCGGCGTGAGGGCTGGACAATCGAGCACAGCTGCTCGCAGCCGCGGCCTCATGTATTACGTGAAGGTCGGCTGCAAACCGACCCGGGCAGCAATGCGTTCGAAGGTCGCGCAATCGATCGATTGCGCCGAATCGGAAAGCGCCGCGTCGGGGCGAGGATGCACCTCGATAATCGCGCCGTCTAAGCCCGCTGCCGCCGCCGCAAGCGTCAACGGCTCAACTAGCGAGCGCCGGCCGGCAGCATGGCTGGGATCGACGATCACCGGCAGATGGCTGAGTTCTTTCAAACGCAGCGCGCCGGCAAGATCGAAGACGTAGCGTGTGTGCCGGTCGAATCCGCGAATTCCGCGTTCGCAAAGCACTACATTAGGGTTGTCTTGTAAAATGTATTCGGCTGCGCAGAGCAGTTCATCGAGCGTGGCAGCCGGCCCACGCTTGAGAAGGATCGGCAGCCCGCTCCGGGCAGTCCGGCGCAGCAGCGGGACGTTTTGCATGTTGCGGGCGCCGATTTGAATCATATCAACGCACGATTCGAGAGCAACGACATGGTCTTCGCACAACGCCTCGACGACCAGCGGCAAGCCGAAGCACTCTCGAGCCTCGCTCATATAATCAAGACCCTCTTTGCCCAGTCCCTGGAAAGCGTAGGGTGAGGTGCGCGTCTTGAAGACTCCGCCCCGAAGCGCCGAGCCGCAGCCGGAACGCACCGCTTTGGCCGTCGAAAGCAGTTGATCGCGATCTTCGACCGCACAAGGTCCACCGATGAGGACGAAGCTGCCGTTCCCAATCGAGACGCCGCCCACCGACACAATAGTCGAACTACGGCCTTGACGGTCCGCTAGGTAATACATATCGTCGATTCGTTCTTTGCCGTACTGGCCAAGAGCGGCCTCACGCATGCGGTCAGCGCCGCAACCGGATCCGTGGTCGCGCTCGTGTAAGCGTCGATCAGCGCGCTCCCGACGATAACCCCATCCGCGAACCGCGAGATCTCGTGCACGTCGGCCGCGGTGCGGATCCCGAAACCCACTACCAGGGGCGTTGATGTCAATTGCCTTAGCGATGCTACGCGCCTGGCCAAGGTCTCGACTTCGAGTTGCCGATCGAGCCCGGTAACGCCTAATCGCGACACGACGTAGATGAACCCCGTGGCGCTCGCGACGATCGATCGCAGACGCTCCTCTGTTGTCGTGGGAGCGACAAAGCGCGGCATCGCTAGCCCGCGGTTATGCAAGGTACGGCGGACGAAATCGACGCCGTCCGCAGCAAGATCGGGGATGATGACCGCTGCTGCGCCCGCCTCGGCGGCACGCGATGCGAACGTTTCGACCCCGAATTGCAGCACCGGGTTGTAGTAAGACAACAACACAATTGGCGCGGCATGATGGCAGCGCGACGCAAGCGCGAGGACGTCTTCGATGCCGACGTTGTTTGCTAGTGCTCGCGCGGCCGCGCCGGCAATCGTCGGACCGTCGGCGAGCGGGTCGCTAAACGGAACTCCAATTTCGATCATATCAACGCCCAACGCCCCGAGCTCGGTGGCCATACGTTCCGACATCACGAGGTCAGGATCTCCGGCGAGCAGGTAGGCGATAAACGCGGCACGATGTTCCTGCGCGGCTCGCGAGAAGGGTGACCCTACCATGACTCGCGATAGCGCGCAACGTCCTTATCGCCGCGGCCACTCAGGTTAACGAGAAGGAACTCCGGTGATTCTCGCTTTGCCAGCTCGAGCGCAAAGGCGAGGGCATGCGCGCTTTCGAGAGCGGGAATAATGCCTTCGCTGCGTGCAAACGCCACAAATGCCAGAATCGCGTCGGCGTCGGTGACGGCGACATAGTGCGCGCGGCCACTGTCTTTCAAATACGCGTGCTGCGGCCCTACGCCTGGATAGTCAAGCCCTGCGCTGGCAGAATGCGTCGTGCGAACTTGACCCGCATCCGTCTGGAGCAGATACGAGCGGGAGCCGTGCAACACGCCGATGCTGCCCGCGCTTAGCGTGGCTGCCGTCCGTCCAGTTGCGAGTCCTTCGCCCGCCCCCTCTACTCCCCACAGCCGCACGATCGAATCATCAATGAAGCCGCTGAAGATTCCGATCGCGTTGCTCCCGCCGCCGACACAGGCGACGACATCGCTTGGCAACCGATTGTACCGAAGCAAACACTGCCGGCGCGCCTCAGTGCCAATGATACGCTGAAATTCGCGCACCAGCGTAGGGTACGGATGAGGCCCAACTACGCTTCCGACCACATAAAAGGTGTCGTCCAATGATCTGGACCATTCGCGAAACGCTTCATTGGTTGCATCCTTGAGGGTGGCCGTACCCGCCGTGACGGGATGTACGCCGGCGCCGAGCAGCTTCATTGTGGCGACATTTAGCGCTTGCCGTTCGATGTCCACGGCGCCCATGTACACGTCCACGGGCATGCCGAGTTTGGCACCGACAGTGGCGACCGCGACACCGTGCTGCCCGGCCCCGGTCTCGGCGAGCAATCGCGTCTTGCGCATCCGCTGTGCGAGCAACCCCTGGCCAACCGTGTTGTTGATCTTGTGCGCGCCGGTGTGATTGAGGTCTTCGCGCTTACACACGAGCAGGGTCGAACCACCGTTCAGGAATCGCTGTGTTTCGTACAACGGCGAAGGGCGGCCGACGAAGTCGCGCAAGAGCATGTCATAGGTGCTCCAGAACTCCGCGTCTGCGAAGGCGCCGTCCATCGCGGCCTCGAGATCGTCGAGCGCGGCAACAAAGACTTCGGGCACGAAGCGCCCGCCGTAGGAACCGAAGTATCCGCGGGGCTCAGTCTTCATCGACCGCCCTCACAGCATCCACAAAGTTCCGCATCCTCTTTGGGTCCTTGGTGCCGCAGGTTTCTATCCCACTGCTGACGTCTACGCCGTAAGGGCGCAGCAACCGAATACACCTGCCGACGTTGCCCGGCGTTAAGCCACCCGCAACAAACGAAGGTCGCCGATGAACGACGGGTAGGATCAGGTTCCAATCAAAGGACCGCCCAGTGCCTCCGGCAGTCGCGCCGATCCTCGTGTCATAGAGGATTTGGTGCGCGTCGCTCGCTGACAGAGCGATTTCGACCGCATTGCTGTCGTCGTCGGCGGCTACATGCACGGTCTGAATAACGTTCACGGGCGGCAGTTGGGCGATCGACTTTCCGAGCCGCGTCACTTGAAGCGCAAGGTCCGAGCGCATTTCGAGCAAGGGCTCGACCTCAGGCAGCGTTGCTTCAACAAAGACGGCTACCGCGAGCAACGACGGCGGCACGAGCGGCAGTAGTCTGCGGGCATCTGTCACGGTTATGCTTCGCCGGCTCCGCGCAAGGACGAATCCGACGGCGTCTGCTCCGGCGACCACCGCGTTCTCGACATCGCGCGCCGTCCGGCAGCCGCAAAACTTGATTCTCGTCCTCATGCAACCAACACCGATCGGCATGCCGCAACAAACTCGGTTGGGTGCGCCGCGCGCAGGAGGGCTTCGCCGATTAGGCACGCGCGTGCCCCGTATGACACCATCGTATGGACCTGGCGTGCGGAGGTGAGCCCGCTTTCGCTGATCGCAAGCACCTGCTTCGGAATCAACCGTAAGAGCCGCTCGCTGACCCGCAGATCCACCTCAAAGGTCCGCAGATCCCGATTGTTGACGCCGATGATCGATGGCTCAAGCGCCAGCACGCGCCACAGGTCGCCTTCAGCGTGCACTTCCAGCACCACATCGAGGTTCCAGCGCTGCGCTTCATCTTGCAGCAATCGAAGCTGTGCATCGTCAAGCGCCGATACGATCAGTAGGACGGCATCGGCACCGTATGCGGCTGACTGGATGATCTCATACGGCGTCGTCAGAAAGTCCTTGCGCAGCAGCGGCAGGCCCGTATGCTCACGCAGATTTTGTAGGTGCGAGACATGTCCGCCGAAAAAGTGCTGCTCCGTCACGATGCTTATCGCGTCCACACCTGCGATGCCGAGGCGATTGGCAATCGGCAGCGGATCGCTGTCGTCGATGAGCCGGCCTCGGGACGGCGATGCAAATTTGACCTCCCCGATGATGCCAACCCCAGCAGCGTACTTCAGAGCATCGGAGAATGAGCGGCGAGACCCGAATCGGGCGCCGGCCTGTGCTTCTAGCAGCGCCTGCGGTTCCAAGCTCTCCTCTTTCGCTAACGTCCGCCGGCGCTTCGCGTAGATCTCACCGAGCGCACCGCACGGCTGGTTCACGCGGCGATCTCGCACACATCGCGGAACAACGCGTAGGCAGCTCCGCCTTCCAGGATGCTGGTCGCCGTCTGCATCCCATCATGAAGGTCAGCCTCGACGCCTGCAACCTGCAGTGCCAGCGCTGCATTCAGAGCCACTACCGCCGCGCGAGGCGATCGCTCACCGCTCAGAATCCTGCGAAATGCGTCGGCATTGTATTCCCTGTCGCCGCCCCGAATTTCGCTAAGCGGTGCGTTCACACCGAACTCTCGCGGGTCAAGAACCCATTTGCGCGTTTCGAGCCCCTCAAACGAGAAGACGGTAGTCAGACAATCGCCGGCAACCTCGTCTATTCCATTTGCCGCGTGAACGACGGCCCCGGCGCGCGCTCCTAAGGCCTGCAAGGCTTGCCCGACCAGCTCGACATGCGAAGACCGCGCGACGCCGATGACTTGGTGCGTCGCCGCCGCCGGATTCGTGAGTGGCCCTAGAACGTTAAAGATCGTTCGAATCGGGAGTTCTCGACGGACCGGAGCGACATGCTTCATCGCCGGATGATAGAGCTGGGCAAACAGAAATGTGAATTTTCTCGCGAGCAGCATTTGCGCGGCGGTATCCGCGTCGATGCCGATCGACAATCCGGCGGTTTCCAAGACATCTGCGCTCCCGCACTGACTGGAAGCTGCCCGGTTACCGTGCTTGGCGACCGGGACGCCTGCTGCGGCCACAACGAGGGACGCCATCGTCGAGATATTCAGGGTGTTGCGATGATCGCCGCCCGTCCCGCAGAGGTCCATCACGAGCGGCAGGTCGTGTACGACTCGAACGCTCCTAGCGCGCATAGCCTCCGCCGCCCCGACGACCTCGTTGACGGTTTCCCCTTTCGTAGCGAGCGCGCACAGCAGCGCGGCCGCTTGTATGCCGGAAGCATTGCCGTCCATGAATTCGCCAATCAGCGATCCCGCGTCGCGCTTGCCCAGGTGATTGCCATGCACGACCTCGCGTAGGCGCTGCGCGAAGGGGTTGAGGGTTGGCGCCGCGGGCTGGGCCGCAGGGTTGAGCACGATCAGTACCTCCAGAAAAGAAAAAACCGCCTCGCGACGGGCGAGACGGTTTGCAATCTTTGACTTCTAGCTTAATGCATACCGAACTAGCCGGCTCGCGAAGAACCGCCGAAATACCAGCCAGTGCGCCAGAACAGAGAAGTCACAGTAGGTGCCACTCTACCAGATCACGTGCTAAGATGCAAGGCTCGCACGGCGAGGTCGTAAATCTTATAGCCCCGCCGAAGCCTCGGTCCCCAATGACGCAGCCAGATCCGTTCCAATAAGAACGACGACATCGCTCGCCGCAAGCGAAGCATTAGACGCCCTGGTTTGCGGAATGTCCTCGAGGATCGGGGCGCTCATCGGGATGCCAAGAGCCTGGCGCACTTTCGCGCCGTCCAAGGTCGACGCGGCGTGAACGTGCAGTTCTGTGCGGGCAATTTGCGTGGACGTGGCGTTGCCCACGGTTCCAATCGCGAAACCCTTGGCTTTCAGGAGCGCGGCAACACGTCTTGCGATGCCGGGCGTACTCGTTCCGTTCTCAACATCGACGCGAACGTTCGATGCAGCGATTGCACGAAGCGCGCCGCGGTCGAGCGGCGCCTGCGGACGCGGCGGGTTCAAAAGCATGCTCTCAACGAGCCTCGTCCGAGCCGCTTCGTCGGGAATGATGACATCCCCAAAGTCCGGGATTATCTTGTCGCTCACATAGGGGACCTGCGCCGTTTCTATCGCGCCCCGTCCCATACCCGAGAACCCGTTTGCAATGCTGAGTTCTTCCCGCGTGCTAAAGTTTGTCTCGACATCGCGGTGCATCACGGCCCGTAATCCGTTGAGGTGCACCAGCGTATTGAGTTTGTTGTCCTGTAAACGGGCGACGAGCGCCCTAATGATTTGATCTTGCCGCATGATCCGGCACGGGTCGCTGCACCAATCATGCCGGAAACGCGCATAGCCGACAGCCTCCTCACCATTCAGATGCTGCGGGCCTGGTTTGAGGTGAATCCGCAGATGCCCCCAGGAATCATCGTAGTTCACGGGCCCATTTGGGCCCTGATGTTTGAGCGCATCGGAATTCATTATCGTCACGTCGACGCCACCGATCGCATTGATGAGATCCTTCATCGTGTCGATGCGCAAGATCACATACCGATCAAACCCGGGAATGCCGAGCCATTTGGCGATGACGGCTTGGCTTTCGGTGATTCCACCATCCGACTGGGCTTGATTGATTTTTGCCTCCTGGCCGTTCGGCATAATCGCATCCATATCGCGCGGAACCGAGAGAACATAGGCACGATGCGTATTAAAATCAAGGTTTATGACCTTGATGATGTCGCTTCGCGACGATTTGGAGCTTTCAACGTCCAGCTTGTCGTAATCATAGTCAAGTCCAACAACGAGAACCAGCAGGTGGTCTTTTCCGAAAACCTGCTCCGGTGGCGGAGCGATCGGGGTCATCAAAACCCGCAGCGGACTCTGGTGTGTGAAGAGCGCGATACCGCCGATTACGCCGGCGAAGGCGAGAAGCCCGACCCCCACAACGGCTGCGACCGCACGAATATATGTTGCCATGAAACTACCCTCACATCGCCGCCACAAAGTGCGGCGAATTCTGTCCAGTTAAAATAGAAGTTGTTTAGGCAGCCAGGGGAGGGGCGCGTTCGCCACTTCGGCAGCAGACCAAAACGAGATGATATCGGTCGGCTGAGCGGAAGGTGCGCAAGAGCTCTTGGGGTCCGTGAGGGGCGAGTAGCGTAAAGATTTGCCGCAAGAGTCGAACAAAACGGACCACGGCTTGCGTACATCGATGCAGAGCTCGGTTCCCGAGGAAAGCGACGAGGGCGCACGACACCGCGTGCGCACCTAGACTTATCAGAATCGGCGCGCCGAGCCAAATCGTTGGGCCGAGCGTGTGCCCGTAGACCGCCAACTGTTCGAGCGTCTCCATCGCAAAGAGCACGAACATTTGCAAAACGAAAATAACCGGGAGCAGTCTTTGGACGCTATCCGCGTTCAGCGCTCGCGCTGAGGCTTCGAGCCACGCGGGCTTCCAGTCGCCGTAGCCCAGGCTCTTTCTCGCTTGAACGACCATCCAAAAGGCGGCGCAAACCGCGCCCAATGCGAGCACCGGAATGATATCTGCCATGCTGCGGTCGGTGTAGCTGCCGGGACCGAAAAAACCGGCATTCGATGCCGCTTCTACCAACGGGTTGGTCAGCGCAGCCCCTATGAGTGCTACAGCTAAGCAAAAGAGCGCAAGAATTCGCATCGGCCCTCGCATGGACAACTTTTTCGGGGTGAAGGGCAACGCTCCCGCTTTCGTGGATCGAATCCAAAAGGCGCGGCGATGCGTTATTAGAGTCTGTGAAGCTCGCACGTTTGGTTATCGTCCTGATCTTGCTGCTCGGTTTGGCGCCCGCGTCGGCAGCCGCAACGCAGCACGTGGTGCTCGCCGGCGGTTGCTTTTGGGGGATCGAAGGCGTTTTTGAATCGCTGCGCGGCGTCACGAGCGCCGTGTCGGGCTACGCGGGCGGCAGCAGGCTGACCGCACACTACGAAATCGTGAGCACGGGCTTGACCGGTCATGCCGAATCGGTCGAAGTCACTTACGATCCTGCGCTGATCTCATTCAAGCAGCTGCTGGACGTCTATTTCTTAGTCGCGCATGACCCGACGCAGCTCAACCGGCAAGGGCCCGACAGCGGATCGCAATACCGCTCGGAAATCTTCTTCACAACCGATGCGCAGCGCATTGCGGCCGAGGCCTACATTAAGCAACTTTCAGCGCGCAAAATCTACCGGGATCCGATCGTGACGAAACTCGAACCGCTGCAGGCGTTCTACCCGGCTGAGGAATACCATCAGCACTTCATGCAGCGTAATCCCGACAATCCGTATATCGTCTACAACGATAAGCCGAAGGTGGAAGCGCTTCACAAGCGCTACCCAAACTTGGTCAGAGGCGGCCGGTAGCAGGGAACCCGCGCAGGCCGTTGATACTCTCCATCGATGAAGTACGCGACTTTCTTATTAACCGCACTCTTGCTTCTATGCGCCTGTTCGAACCGGTCGGCGAGCACTTCGACCGCAACCGAAGCGCCGTCCGGAGCCGCATCAGCCGAGAGCGCATCACCCGCCCAAAGCCCATCGCCCGAGGCCGGTGCATCGTCCGCTGCTGCCTCACCAGCCGCCGGTCCATCTACGCTCAGCGTGTCGTACGACGACATCAGCGGCGTCTTCGGTTCCAACGAAATCACGCAGCTCGCATCGCTTGGCGTGTTCGGCCTGACGAGCGGCCACTTCAATCCCGCTAGACCAGTGCTGCGCCGTGAATTCGTGCGGTGGCTTTTCTTAGCCAACAACGCGATTTGGGCCAACGACACGAACAAGCTCGTCCATCCCGCCCAGGGCGAAGCGTCCAGTTTCATCGACGTCAAGACGAGCGACCCGGATTTTCAATACATCCAGGGCCTGCAAGACGCCGGCATCTCCGTCGGATTCCCGGACAAGACGTTTCGACCCGACGTTCCAATCACCCATGAACAAGCCGTCGCGATCAAGGCCGCGCTCGATCGGGGCGGCGTCGACAAAGATTTCGTGATCACGAAAGCTCAGCCCACCTATGGCTACTACAGCATCCCGGACTGGAAAGATAAACAGGACATATCGCCTGAATACGTGGGGCCGATCGCAACCGGCGAATGGGACGACAAAGGTGCGCCTGCTAAATCGCGCATCGACAATGTGCCGCGTACGTTCGGAGCGATCGCGATGTTTCACCCCAAGGCATCATTGACGCGCGTACAGGCCGCGATCATGCTCTGGAAGATCGGTCCGCATGCTCGTTCTTCATCCACCCAGGACGCCGCGCGCACGGCGGCCGATGCGCTCGCTCCAGTGAGCGCTTCTCCGACGCCGTAGGCCGGTGACGGACAGTTTCGTCAAAGCCGCCGCGCCCCCGGGTGCGAAAACGCTCGAGGCGCAGTGGTACACTTCGCCGGAGATCTTTACGCGCGAGCAAGAACACGTTTTCGCCGGCTCCTGGATCGCCGTCGGCCGCGAGGAACAAATCCGAACGGCCGGGGATTACTTTTTAGCGGAGCTCGCCGGTGAGAGCCTGATCGTCGTGCGCGATTCGCAAGGGCGGCCGCGGGCATTTTACAATGTCTGCCGCCACCGCGGAACGCGGCTGTGTACCGAGCCCGAGGGCCACCTCAAAAACTCGATCCAGTGCCCGTACCATGCGTGGACGTACGGAATCGATGGGGCGCTCCAGGTTGCGCGAAACATGGAGGGCTTGCCCGACTTCGACCGAGCAGAATATCCGCTCCGCGAGGCGCGATTGGAACCCTTCGAGGGGTTTCTCTTCTTGAGTCTCGATGCAATTGCGCCGCCGTTTGAGACGACCTTCGCGCCGCTCTTCGGACGCTTTGCGGCATGGCACTTAGCTCAACTGCGCGTCGCCCGGCGGATCGTCTACGACGTGCGAGCGAATTGGAAGCTGATCTTTCAAAACTACTCAGAGTGCTACCACTGCCCGGTCATCCATCCTCAGCTCGAGCGAATCTCGCCCTCCGAGAGCGGCCGTAACGACCTGACCCACGGGCCCTTTCTGGGCGGCTTCTCGCTGCTGCGCGAGGGCACGAGCCTAACGCTCAGCGGCCGGAGCGCTCGCCAGCCACTGGGTAACGTCGCCGGCGAGGATTTGCACCGGGCCTATTACTACACGCTCTTTCCGTCGCTGCTCTTGAGCTTGCATCCCGATTACGCGATGACCCATTACGTGCGGCCGGTAGCCGTCGATCGCACGCAGATTGTGTGTGAGTGGCTCTTTGCTCCCGACGAGATGGCACGCGAAGGCTTCGATGCCGCAGACGCGGCCGAGTTTTGGGACCTCACCAACCGCCAAGATTGGAACATCAACGAGCTCGCCCACGCCGGCCTTACCTCGCGCGCATACACGCCCGGACCGTACGCGCAGCAAGAAGGTCTCCTGGCCGCTTTCGACCGTTACTATTTAAGCTTAATGGCGTGAAGCTCGCTCGAAAGCTCAACGCTTTTGATGCGATGCTGATCGTGGCGGGCGGGATCGTCGGAGCGGGCATCTTCATGAACCCCTCGGTGGTTGCGCAACGGGCGCACAGCGGTCCGTTGATCCTCGCCGCCTGGGCCTTTGGCGGCCTAGTCGCACTGTTCGGTGGGTTTATCTTCGCGGAGCTGGCCTGGCGGCGGCCCGACTCCGGCGGCCTCTACGGCTACATGCGCGATGCGTTTCATCCGTCGGTCGCTTTCATGTATGGTTGGACGGCGTTGTGCGTCAGCCAAAGCGGCGGCATGGCTGCGGCGGCCGTGACCTTTGCCGCCTACGTTGCGCCGCTCTACAATCTGCACGTTCCCGCATGGACGCTCGGCGCCGCGGTGATCGCGCTGCTTTCCGTCGTCAACTGCCTCGGCGTTCGCGAAGGAAGCACGACCCAAGATGCACTGATGATTCTCAAAATCGGCGTGATCCTAGCTCTGATCGTCGGGGGACTCGTCGCACCGCCAATCATGCATCATGCGGCTATCCTGCCGCCGCTTGCGCCCGTGGTACCATTGGCGATACTCTCGATGTTCGGAGCAGCACTCGTGCCGGTGCTCTACGCCTACGACGGCTGGCAAACGGCCCCGTTTATCGACGGCGAGTTAAAGGACACTCGGCGCACACTGCCGCTCGGTCTGATCATCGGCGTCTCGATCGTGATCGTACTCTATCTGGCCGTGACGCTTGTGGCGTTGCGCGTTCTCTCCCCAGCAGGCCTCGCCGCGACGACGACGCCGGCTTCGGATGTGATGCGCGTCGCCTTCGGCCCAATCGGCGAAAGGATCATCGCGATCGGCGTCGCGCTTTCAACCCTCGGTTTTATCAGTAACCAGATTTTGACGTCGCCGCGCATCTACTATGCGATGGCAAACGACGGCCTCTTCTTCAAGAGCCTGGCGTGGGTGCACCCGAAGACCCGCGTACCGATCGTTTCGATCGTCGTGCAAGGGGTTTTCGCGGTCATCATCGCCATGAGCGGCCGCTACGACCAAATCCTGAACTACGTAACCGCGATGGACTTTATTTTCTTGGGATTAGCGGGAGTCGCGCTCTTCGTGTTCCTGCGCGCACCGGGCGCGCTCCCCGCAAACCTCGGCATTCGCGTTCCACTGCACCCTTGGTCGACCGGCTTCTTCGTTCTGGTAAGTGCTGCGGTTGTCGTCAACACCTATGTTTCATTCCCCAAAGACACCTTGATCGGACTCGGCATTTTGCTCTCCGGCATTCCAATCTACTGGGTATGGCGCCGGGTCGGCCCGCGTGCGAGCGCGACGACTTAGTCCCTCAACGAAATAGCGCTCACTCTCCTACGACCTGTTCGTATAGCTCGTCCAAGTCGTTCAAACTATTGAGCGTCACCGCATCTTTGACCGTGTGGTCGTGAAGCCCCGAAGCATCGCGCATTTCTGCCGCGAGATCCTCGGCGTGGCAGTAGGCCCGCACGGCTTCGTTATGCTTGCGAATCGTTTCCGGATCGATCTTGCCGCCGTTCTGGTCAACGACCCAGTGCTCGAATTCCATGTAGGTCGGTTTTTTGGTCTTGACGTAGTCGATCACGCGCTGCCGGTCGAGACGCAGATCCGTGATCGTCATTTGATCAAAGCCCGTCCCGCACTCGTCGTACCCTTCCGGCAGCATGCCGGCACCCGCAAGCGTCAGTTTCGCCCAAAGGCGCGGGAGATGAATGGCTCCAAGCGGCCCAGCCGTCCCGGAACTAATGAGCGGGACGACGGTTGTTCCTGTGGTGGTCATGATCGCGCAATCCTTTCCACGGTTTTTTAGACTACTAGTCTAGCGCGCCGGATAGGCGGTGTCCACGGCTCGCTCAAAGGTGTTCGATGAGCCACTGGGCTCTTAGGCGAGCACTGGTTTGGCTAGGTTCTCGTGGATGCGAGCATATGTTGCTCGGTGCGGGGATAGTCGCCCCCTGGATGCCTCTCAATCCACGCTTTCGCCCGCGCCGCTAGGTACTCGAAATTCTCGAAGAGATGCGGTCTGTTCCGTCTCACTATGGCGATGACTTCTGCCAGCAATCCCCAGTACAGATTGACGTTATACCAGTCCGTTTGGAGGTACGTGCGCTCGTCGATGAGACCGCTGCGCACGAAGGAGCCGATGTGGTTGTACATGTCACAAAGGTAGAGCTCTCGATGCTTTTCTCGGTCAACCGGGATTTCCAGCAAACTTTCGCGGAAATCGCGTCCCTTCAGCCGGTCGGACAGCTCGTGGCGAACATAGTTCACCAATTCGCGGACGCTCGGATCTTGCAGCATGCCGAACACCGTGATAAGGCCGTTCAATTGATTGCCGGCACGTAAGTGGCGTAGCTGCACGATCGCCGCGATCGCTGAGGCCGCTATGACGATGAGTGTCGCCGAGGACACGATAAGAGTCCAAGACTCCGCCGACATAGCCTGAGAAGTTGGCGGCCATTCCTAAGGCGCCTCCAACGATCGCTTGCGGGCTCGAAGCAGGGCGCCCGCCCAGTTAGTCACACTTCGACATGCTCAGTGTGACAAAGTTGACGCTTAGTGTGACAAGGAGATCATCGCAGCTCGCTAGCGGCTGAACGATCCCAGCTGGGATTCAAGCGTTGTCTCGACGAGCCTCGTGACCGGAGTCGTTTGGGCTTTGTCGTCGCGATCGAGCCGGTTCACGCTGACGACTAGCGCCAAATCCAATTTCGGCAGATAGTACATGTCGGTATTGAATCCGGGAATCGTGCCGGAGTGGCCGCACAGGCCGTGCCCGAATGCGACGCCCTCTCCGTACTGCGTTGGGCCGCCGTTGATCGGCGCACCTTGCAAGCGCACCCGCTGCGTTTGTGGGTTGAGCAGCCCGCCGGCGCAAAGCGCCTTGGCGTATTTCTGCAAATCCTCCATGCTCGAAATCATCGCGCCTGCACCCCCTGCGATGGCAGGATTGAAGAGCGTTTTATCCTCGAACCGCCTTGTCTTGTCGTTCCAACCGTAACCGTGCAAGCCGCCCGGCAGCGCCGGCGAGCTGGGATAACTCGTCGCCTGCAGATTCAGCGGTCCTACGACATAGCGTTCGAGTAGCGTCTCAAAGTGCTGTCCAGCTGCGCGCTCGGCAATTTCGGTCAACATCATGTAGTTGAGGTTCGAATAGACGCTCTTGCGATTCGGCGCCGTGAACTCTTGCGGTTTGGCCGCGATCGGAGCGAGCTGCGCTCGCAGCGAGGGGCCCGCCATCAGCGGATCGTCGTAGGCCTCTTCGAGAACCTTCGCATCATCGGGCGCAGGAATGCCACTTCGCATACGCAGCAGATCGTCGACAGTAATCAGCTTCGCATTCGGCAGCTTCGGAAACCACTTCGCGATCCGATCGCTCTTGCTAAGTCTGCTGCGGTCGATCAATGCGAGCACGACCGTCGCCACGAAAGTTTTCGTGATGCTCGCAATCCGAAAGGGCTGCTCGAAGTTGCGCGGCGATCGGCTAGGCAAATCCGCGTAGCCGCGCACGAACGAATACGCCTTGCGGCCGTGGATCCAGATCCCGACGGCCACACTGGGCAGATTACTTCGCGCCACGATTTGCGGCAGCTCTGCATCGAGTTTCCGCACAATTGCTGCCGGCAATGACGACGTCTGACCAGGCTTTGTGCTTGAGCCCAGCATAAGGCAGGCGCCAATGAGAAGAAAGCAAATGCGCATAGCGGCGTGATCCCTATCCGTGCTTTTCGGTGCTCAAGAGGGGCATCGCCTGCAGCAACTCCTCGCGCACGGCGGCTAAGAAGAGGCCCCGGATTTACTCCGAGGCCTCCTCTGCTTTTAGCGAGATGAATTGACTAGAACTTGACCTGCAACGTCACATAGGCATTGAAGGGCAAGAAACTGGTCAAGCCGCTGTACGGGTACTTGATGCTCTGCGAGAAGACGTTCGGACCGTTCGCCGCCACGTCGTTGACCGACGTGCCGTTGAAGAATCCGGCGCCCGGCTGTGTGCCGGCGAATGACAGATTCGTGTCGTATCCGCAAACGGTCGATCCAGGCGGCGCCGCTTGCGACCACGGCGTGCTCGTTCCTCCAAAGCACCGGTTGTAGATGTTTGCAAGGACCAACGTCGCGCCCACCTTGGGCGAGAAGTCGTAGTGCAGTTGAGCGTTGAGGTTGAGCAGCCAGGGGTTCTGGAATTGACCTACGGAATCGAAGTGGCCCGTGTACGGATCGGGGATGTAGAGCACGCCCAAACTGTTGGGCGAGTTTCCGCACTGGGTGTAGTTGGCAAAACCCGGGTTCACGCCGGTGACGCCGGCCTGACCTTGGTTGCCGCCGCAAGCGCGCGGATCAATACCAGCCACGGTCAGCGGTGAGCCATACTGGGCGCCCCCGAGCGAACCGCCAGAGAATCCGTAGATCAACTGGAAGTTCGGCGTGAACGAGAACTTGTTGTGCTTGTAGTTCACGAAGCCCGCAATCACATCCGGCCACACGAAACTCATGCGAGAGTCGGGGAAGCCGGGGGCCGAAAGCGGGTTCGGGAACGATTCGTAGACCGGATACGCGCCGTTGCGATCGAGCAGCGGCTGCGCGGGTTGCAGGTAGTATGGGTTGATCACCGCGCCGGCTGCTATGCCACCGGGCGACATCGTAATGCCGCTCGCTCCGACGGCGCAATCAGCCGTGTCCGGGTTGCCGCCCAAATAGCACGGAGCGCCCGAAATGCCGAACCTGTTGCCCTGATGCGTCAACGCATTGTACGAGTTGATTTCGCCGTTGATCGGGTCAATCGCGTTGACTCCGTTCATCAGGTCCTTGAAGTGAGAATACGCGTGGGTGTACGTGTACGACAACTGCGCCGACAGGCCGTTCTTGTTCGGATCGCCCTTATTGATTTGGAATTCCGTGCCGTACGCAACTTCGTTGCTGTCGGGAATGGCCGACACGAAGCTCGGCCCGATGAAGAAGTCTTGGGTCTGATCCTGAACGTTGCGATAGAAGGGGCTCAGCTTAAACGAGACGTCGGAGTCGTGGAAGCGCTGCTCGAACGAGAGATCCGCATTCGTGGAAACCGACGGCTGCACACCATGGAACGGTGAAGTGAAGCCTAGACCAAAGAAACTCTGGAAGTCAAACGTCGCCGCGCTCTTGGCGGAAGCGTTCAGGTATTGAACCGTGGACGTGTTAAACGGATTGGCATACCGTCCGACCGAAAAGCGCAAAACGCTGTCCGGATTGAACGTGTACGTTCCGCTAAAGCGCGGCTCGAGCTTCGTGATCGTATAGTTCGGCGGCGAGACATCCGTGTAAAGCAAGGCCCCATTTTGGCCATTCGGATGCAAGGTGTGCTGCCCGGAGATCGATGAAATCGGGCAGGTAAGCCCTACGAACAGCGGCGCGGTCGTGAATGCGCGGTTCGCACCCACAACCGGTGCGTTGCCGTTAGCCGGATCGTAGCAATAATCGTTTTGCGCCGCATTGAACCAGAACTGAGAATCCGGCGCCGTGTTGTTGAGCAGATCGTATTGAAACTGTTCGAGCCGAACGCCCAGATTGAGGAGCAGCTTGTCGTTTGGGCGCCACTGGTCCGTCAGCGAATAGGAGCTGAACTTCGGAGTGACCTTGTTCAGCGTTCCCGACGGCCCAAGAAAAGTCACCTCATACTGGGCGCCCGCCGCAGCCGCCGATCCCGTGATTGAGCCGGGGGTCGGGTTTGCAATCCAGCCTTGCGTGCTGCCTGAATAGCAGGGCGCCGGATTACCCGTCGTCGTGCTGTAGCAGTTGCCCGCCGCATCGGCGAGGTTCGTAACTCCGGTTCCTCGCTGGGTCGCAGTCCCGGCAGTCGTCAGAAACGTGTTGTTGTTGAACCGGGCGACGCCTGCCGTCGTGAAGTTTGCCGTCGCTTGCAAGAGATTCTGCGGATTGATTTGATCGGCGAACTGAAGCTCTCCGCCCTTTGTGTGCGTAATCAACTCGTAATCGGGCGAGTACGGCAGAGCGAGCGCGTTGGGACTTCCATCGACAAAGAAAGCACCGGTCGGCGCATTCTGCAGCCAGTCGGAGTAGAAGCTGTATCCGAAAAACCGCAGATAGGCGTTCGCCCCCATGTTGTGCGTGTATTGCGCTTTGAGGATCTGCGCGTCGTTCTCCACGCTATCGCGAAGGCCTAACGGTAAAGGCGAGTTCGGTTGCCGATCCGTCGGCGAGCTGGGAAAGAAGTAGGTTTGGCTGGCGAGCGGTCCGCTTCCCGGAGCGACCGTTGAACCGAATGAGATGCCGTTGGCGACGATCGTGCCGTCAACCCAATGCGGGATGATCGATGAGCCGCCGACGCCGGGACCCCAGAGTTGGTTTTGAACGAAAGGTAGGCCGCCGTAGTCGTTGACGCTGTCCAAGGCGAAGCCGCGTTCGTACGACCCGCTGTAGAGCAACTGAACATCGTCTCGACCGGCATCGTGATGGTGCGGGATGCCGATGTGGAAGTTTGCCACCGATTCACGGTCTTGGAGAACGCCGCTGCCCGCACCTAAGACGCTGGGGAACGGTCCCCCGACGCAGCCTTGATCGAGCAGGCCGGCGCCAGCCCGCGGATCGGTACCATTTGGGTTACAGAATGGAAACGCGCCGGGGAAGTTCGCCGTAAGCGTCGTCGTCGTCGCAACCGACGGCAGGACGTTCGGCAAGAGGGTTCCACCGTCGTACTGATCTATGAAACGCTGGTTTAAGTCGTACCCGAGCAAGCCGACATAGTACGAGAAGAGACGGCTGGGCGTCGCGCCACCCGCTTCACCACGAAGCTGGTGGTAGTAGCTCGGGCCGCCGATTCCGACCTCGCCCGTGCCGAAGCCGGGGTAGGTGCCGGTGCGGATGACTTGGTTGATGAAGCCGCCGACCGTTGAAGACGATGACCCCGATTGAGCGCCACCGGTATAGACTTGGAGTTCCTGCTGACCGAGGTTCGAGAGCGTGCTGGCATTGTAGTTGTCGAACGCGCGGTTGACGGGAACGCCGTCGAATTCATAACCAACTTGTGAAAAGCTGGCCCCATGAATGTAGATCGTTTGGCCCCAACCCACGCCGCCGTAACCGACATACACACCGGGTTGCGATGCGAGCGCCGAATACGCGTTGTTGAGGTTGGCTCCGCCGCCGATCGCGGCGACCTTTTCAGCCGTCGTGGCATTGACGGAATAGACGTCGGTTGTGGTACCGGACCTCACAAGGTCGCTTGCGGCCTTGGACGTGACGTGTCCGATTTCTTTGATGGAGTGCTCGGTGTGCAGCACAAGCTGCTGCGTGTTATCCGCGAAAACCGTCACCCCACCTTGAGATAAGGGGTTATACCCTTCCTTCGCCGCCGACACAGTATACGTGTCCGGTGCAAGCGTAAGGAAGATGAAGTGTCCTGCTATATCTGTTGTGGTCGTCGAAGTTCCCGATGGAGCGGATGCGGTGACCGTTGCCCCTGCAACGGGTGCTTTGTTTTCATCGAGAATCATGCCGCCGATTCCACCCGTCGTCCCAGCCAGTGCCCATGTTTCCTGGCCGCACAGTAGGGCGATCAACAGCATGCACGCCACACAAGTTTTTCGAAGCTTGTCTATCATGCTTGAATTCCTTTGTGGAGACTGTGATTGGTGCTATTGCACGCATTAAGTGTAACGCCAAGCCGCATAAAAAATCATAAAATATAGCGGCACCATTTTGCTGTCACAAAGAACGCCGACTGCGCGTTATCAGTCATAATGCAGTCGCACCCACGCGCGCGCGGGTCTGACATCTGCGCCTTTGGCCCTTACAAATTCGACCTCTCGCGGCGCGTGCTGCTGCGCGACGACGCGGCGGTCGCACTTTCTTACAAGGCGCTCGAATTACTTCGCATGCTGATCTTGCGTTCGGGAGAGCTTGTAACAAAGGACGAGCTCATCAAAGCCGTTTGGAACGGTGAGCCCGTTAGTGATGCAAACCTCACTCAGCATATCGCTATGCTCAGACGGGCTCTGAACGAGCGGCCGCGCGACCGCTACTACATTGCGACGGTTCCCGGAGCCGGTTACCGCTTCGTCGCGCCGGTGCGGCTAGACTAAGAATCGTCGGGGTTTAGCTGCGCTTACGCGTTACGGGCAACTTTCTCCAATCCGGCTCTGAGGTCGTCGGCGTTCATTACGGGGAAGAACTCGACGCTCGCGCTCAGCCCGGCGAACATGGGCTCGGCGATCACCGGAATGTCGGAAGGGTCTTTAAGGTCGAACACGATCATTGCCGACCGCTTGCCGTCGTGGGCTAAGAAGTACGCAGCCTCGGGCTTGAGACTTTCGAGCGTCTTCCCTATGATCTTCGCGAGGCTGCCATCTTTGACGGCCTTGTTCGAGGCTTCCACCGGGAACGTGAATCTTGCCATAGTGCGCATAATAACATTCTCCTTTTCGCGCTATTGGTTGGGCTCGCCGGTCGACATTGCCTGCAGGTACCGCGTGCGCTTGGAAAGCTAAGGCTTGCGTTTTTGGCAGACGCGCAGTCCGGCAAGCGCGCTTCGATGAGCGCACATTTGTCAAGCTCACACTTCGACAAGCTCACACTTCGACAAGCTCACACTTCGACAAGCTCACACTTCGACAAGCTCACACTTCGACAAGCTCAGTGTGACACAAAAGAAAAGGCCCGCCGGTTATGACGGGCCTGGTGGTTGCGATTCGACCCTTCGACAGGCTCAGGGTGACAAGGTGGCCGCGCCGCTACAGGTCTTCCGGGTTGATGCCCTTTGCCGCGGTGGCGTTCTTGTCGTACTGCGTCTTCTTGGCCGGCGCTTGCACGCTGAGATGGTCTTCGTATTCGCCTTCGTATTGCACCGTCGCCGGCTCACGGCTGCGGTCGTACGCGCTCACGAGTTTCTGCACGCCGTCGCCGTTGCTCCCGACGATTTCCGCGAGCGCCGCATCGTCAGCCGACATGCCCTCAAAGCCTTCCATCAGCGCAGCGAATTGGTTGCGCGGACGGCCTTCTTCATCGAGATCCTGTCCTTCCGGCTCGATCTGCACGTTGCGATAACGCGACATGCCGGTACCGGCCGGGATCAGTTTGCCGATGATCACGTTTTCTTTGAGACCCAACAGCGGATCGTGTTTGCCTTTGATTGCGGCATCCGTCAGCACGCGCGTCGTCTCTTGGAAGCTCGCAGCTGAGAGAAACGACTCCGTGGCAAGCGACGCCTTGGTAACGCCTAGCAGCACCGGGTTGGCTGTCGCTTTGTCGCCGCCTTGGGCCGCGATGCGCTCGTTTTGCTCGCTAAAGTGCGAGGCTTCGATGACTTGGCCGGGCAGCAGACGCGTATCGCCGCCGTCAACGACCTTGACCTTGCGCAGCATCGCACGCACGATCACCTCGATGTGCTTGTCGTTGATGTCCACCCCCTGCGAGCGGTACACCTTCTGCACCTCTTGCACGAGGTAGTTCTGCAGCGATGTTTGACCCTTGATTCGCAACACGTCGTGCGGATTGAGCGAACCCTCGTTAAGCTGATCGCCGGCTTCGAGCTTTTGGCCGTCAATGGCGAGCAGATGCGTGCCGTAGGGGACGTCGTACTCGTGATCGTCGCCCTTCTCATCGGTCACGAAGACGATGCGTTTGTTTTTCTCATCACCGAACTTCACCGTGCCGGAGACTTCCGTCACGATCGCTTGCCCCTTGGGTTTGCGCGCCTCGAAGATCTCTTCGACACGCGGTAGACCCGTGATGATATCCTCGGTCGCGACGCCGCCGGTGTGGAAGGTGCGCAGCGTGAGCTGCGTGCCGGGCTCGCCGATCGATTGGGCCGCGATGATGCCGACCGCTTCGCCGATGTCGACTTTCTGGCTGGTGGCCAGGTTACGGCCGTAGCACATCGAGCAAACGCCGTAGCGCGCCTTGCAGGTGAGCACCGAGCGGATCTTCACCGCCTTGATGCCCGCGTCGATGATCGCGCGCGCCTTCTCTTCATCGATTTCTTCGTCGCGTTTGACGATCGCCGTCGTTGGTTTTTTCGGTTCGACTCGCAATTCTTCTGCCGCTCGCCGGCCGATGATGCGATCGTAGAGTGGCTCGATCGTCTCCTTGCCCACCGTGATGTCGGTGACGGTGATGCCCGTCGTCGTCTTACAGTTTTCTTCGCGAATGATCACGTCTTGCGCCACATCGACCAGGCGCCGTGTTAGGTAGCCTGAGTCTGCCGTGCGCAGCGCGGTGTCGGCCAGGCCCTTGCGCGCGCCGTGCGTGGAGATGAAGTACTCGAGCACCGTCAGGCCCTCTTTGAGCGAGGCCTTCACCGGGATCTCCAAGATGCGTCCGGACGGGTCGCTCATCAGCCCGCGCATACCGCCGAGTTGTTTGACCTGGGCGATCGAGCCTCGCGCGCCTGAGGTAGCCATCATGAAGACCGGGTTGAGCGGGTTTTGCGCCGCCTGCATTTCGACCGTTACCTCATCGCTGGCTTTGCTCCAAATGTCGATCGTTTTGTTGTACTGCTCGTCATCTGAGATAAAGCCCTGATTGAAGAGCTGATGCAGGTCGTCGATCTCCTTTTGCGCCTGCTCGATGATCTCGCGCTTCTTTTCCGGCACGATGATGTCGTTCATCGAAACGGTCGTGCCCGACTGCGTCGCGTAATGGAAGCCAAGGTCTTTGATCGCGTCCAGGAGCTTGGCAGTCTCCGCGTTGCCGTGCTGCCGATAGCAGTCTGTAATCAACTTCTTCAGACCGCTCTTGTCCATAATCGAATTGACGAACGGATGATCCCAATTTGACGGGAAGGCACTGTTGAAGATCACGCGCCCGGCCGTTGTCTTGAGGACCTGGCCGTTGATGCGGACGTTGATCCATTCTTGCAAACCGATCGCGTGCAGGTTGTAGGCGGTAACCACTTCGTCCGTGTCGACGAACGATGGCAAGCGCTCACCGTTGGTCAGCGCACCCTGCGACGCTTTGCCCTTCTTGGACACCTTGCCGTCAGTTGGTGTGCGTGGGCGCACGCGGTTGTCGTAGTCGTCGATGATCACCGCTTTGGCCGGCCCTTCGTACTCGTCGCGCTGGAACGTGAGGTAGTACAGGCCCAAGACCATGTCTTGCGTCGGGATCGAGACCGGGTTGCCGTAGGCGGGTAAGAGGATGTTGTTCGACGAGAGCATCAGGATGCGCGCTTCGGCTTGCGCGCCGGCCGAAAGCGGCAAGTGTACCGCCATCTGGTCGCCATCAAAATCGGCGTTGTAGGGCGTACAGACCAACGGATGCAGATGGATTGCCTTGCCCTCCACCAGCACCGGCTCGAAGGCTTGGATGCCCAAACGATGCAGCGTCGGCGCGCGGTTGAGCAACACCGGGTGCTCGCGAATCACTTCGTCGAGCACATCCCATACTTCCGGACGCACGCGTTCCACCATGCGCTTGGCGCTTTTGATGTTGTGCGCCTGACCGCGATCCACGAGCTTTTTCATGACGAAAGGCTTGAAGAGCTCGAGCGCCATCTCTTTGGGCAAGCCGCACTGATGGAGTTTCAGGTTGGGGCCGACGACGATGACCGAACGGCCCGAGTAATCGACGCGCTTGCCCAGCAGGTTCTGCCGGAAGCGGCCTTGCTTTCCTTTTAATATGTCGCTTAGCGACTTCAAGGGGCGGTTGTTGGGCCCCGTGACCGGACGCCCGCGGCGGCCATTGTCGATGAGCGCGTCGACTGCTTCTTGCAGCATGCGCTTCTCGTTTTTGATGATGATCTCTGGCGCAGAAAGCTCCAGCAGCCGCTTGAGGCGGTTGTTGCGATTGATGACTCGGCGGTACAGATCGTTGAGATCTGAAGTCGCAAAGCGGCCACCGTCGAGCTGCACCATCGGGCGCAGTTCGGGCGCAATCACGGGTACGGCCGAGAGGACCATCCACTCCGGCCGGTTGCCGGAGTTGAGGAAGGCTTCAACGACTTCGAGACGCTTGATCGCTTTCAGGCGTTTTTGGCCGGTCGTATTTTTGAACTCGTGGCGCAGATCTTCTTGCAGTTTGCGCAGGTTCAAATCGCGCAGCAGCTCGCGCACGGCCTCTGCGCCCATGCCGGCCTTAAACGTGTTGCCGTACTTCTCACGTGCTTCGCGATATTTCTGTTCGGTCAGCACCTCGCGCTTGGTCAGCGGCGTGTTGCCCGGATCGATGACGATGTAGGCCGCAAAGTAAATGACCTTTTCCAGCTGCCGCGGCGACATGTCGAGCAGAATACCAATTCGCGATGGCACACCCTTGAAATACCAAATGTGCGAGACCGGCGTGGCCAGCTCGATATGGCCCATGCGCTCGCGGCGCACTTTGGCCCGCGTGATCTCGACGCCGCAGCGATCGCAGATCATCCCCTTAAAGCGGATGCGTTTGTACTTGCCGCAGTGGCATTCCCAGTCTTTGGTGGGCCCGAAGATTTTCTCGCAAAACAGCCCGTCGCGTTCGGGCTTGAGCGTGCGGTAGTTGATCGTCTCGGGCTTCTTGACCTCACCAAACGACCAAGCGCGGATTTGCTCGGGCGATGCCAGCCCGATCCGCATCGCATCGAAATTGTTGACGTCGATTAAATTCAAGGGGTCTCCGAGGCCACTTTTCAGCCGCCGCTTCCGCAGGGAGCCGCGCTCACGTTGTCACGTAAGGGGCGCCCACCGGCGCAGCCGACCGGGACCGCTCAAAAAGGGGTCCGGGGCACAGACAATTATTGTACCGCGAGCTGGGCGTTGAAGCAAGGTTTGCGGCAGGCCGGCGGCAACGCCCGCTGGGGCCGGACCTTTACTGGAACCAGCCGGCGAGGGATTGCAGCCGGCTGGGGATGCCAGGTTCGGGGCCCAGGTCCGTCAAGCCGAGGGCCGAGGGTTCGATTCCGTTCATCTCCACCCGCCCTGCCGAGTGGTATACTGTCGGTGACGGACCTGGGCTCCACTTGGCGGGGCACCCGCAAAACGGGTGCCTTATCGATTTCCCCTGGACCCTCATACGCCGAAGAGAAATCCGCTCACGAGTTCGTACACTTCCAAGAAATTGATGTCGGAATGATGGCCGCCGATGCCTCCATCGTACTGAGAACGCGCTTGATGCACCGGCGAAAGATCGGCCACTACAATTCGGGAGGCGCTCGTTCCCTGGAGGGCCGTGTGGTCGAAGCCGGGCGCGACACTAACATTCGAAAACGAGTTCGCATACGTCTGCAGCGTGTTCGGACCCGGACCCGATGCGCCTAAAGCGTTACGCGGCGTCTTGAAAAGATTCGCGAGCCTGCCGGCCAGCACGTACCACTTGTTAAGCGCCTCATCTTCGCTTGACTTTGTAATGAGGACGCGAACCGGCAGCGTGCTGAGCGCGCCATAGTTGTTCCCTTGGGCAAGGTCTTCAAAATCCGTGGCCGCTTGAAGGAGCACGACGTTGAACTTCGTGCCCGGCGGCAACCGAAGGGCGCCGGAAGCGACATCGTTCGCGATGCCTGTTAGCGCCGATCCCACGACCTTACACCCAAAGCTGTGTCCTAAGATGTTGAACCGAATTGGGGGAGGCAGCGGCCGGGCGCCGAGCATCAAGCGCACGATGCAGTAGAGTGCGTGCTCGCCGACGGAATCGGCCCGCTTTTCCATCGTGTAGAACGTAAAGAGCTGCAGCGCATTGAGCGGGCTGCTGGGATCTTCGGTAATTTCCGACGGCCAATGGAGGCCCACCCCGAACGAACTCTGCGGCGGCTCGAGAAATGGCTGGGGATTCAGGCCGGCCAGTTCGCGGATGCGCTTCGAGAGCTCGACCGAAAAGAGGTTGTATTCGTTCAGCGCCACGGTCGCATCGGTGGACCAGCCGTGCGAATACAAGTAGACATCGAGAAAGTTGAACGGCGCAACGGCGATTGCTTCTGCGATGACCGTGTTCATTTGCGTGTCGACGATCAGGCCGTTTTCATTGATCGGGATCGTAACGTAGAGCGACATCGTTAAGGGAAAGGGAATTCCGCTTCCCGAAACGTTGCTCCTAGCTCCGGAAAATTTGAAGTGGCGGACCTTAATTATGACATCGTAGTCGTCGGCGCTAGTATGGGTGGCGTTGCGGCCGCCCTGCGCGCGGGCGCGCTGGGACGTTCGGTCTGTTTGATCGAGTCGAGTGGTTGGGTCGGCGGACAGTTTACCGCGCAAGGCGTGTGCCGGCCCGACGAAAACCGTTTCATCGACACCGTCGGCAGCACCGCAAGCTACCGAGACTTTAGACACCGGTGCCGGCTGCATTATCGCAACAACTACCGCCTGTCCGCGCTTGGGAACAGCCAACCCGTCTTAGACCCCGGCGGACCGTATAACGCACACCAGCCGCAATTTGCCGTTGAGCCGCGGGTTGCCGATGCGATTCTCAAGCAGATGCTTGGGGCGGCGCCGAGCATTCACTTGAGGCTGCGAACGACGCTCACGAGCGTAGCGATAAGCGGCGATACGATCGTCAGCGTGACGGCGACCGGCCCCCAGAACACGACGGACCGCTATCTTGCGAACTTTTTTTTGGATGGCACCGACTTGGGCGACCTCTTGCCACAGGTGCTGCATCCCGATGAATACGTCGTCGGGGCCGAAGCCGTGAGCGATACCAACGAACCCGGCGCCAGCGGCGTCGCTCGCACGAATTGGATCCAGCCCATCACTTTTTGCATTGCACTCGAGCATCGGCCGAACGGCGACTACACGATCGCCAAACCCGCGGAGTACGACACGCTCAAGGCCGAGCAGAACTATCGGCTGGCCGACGGCGCGATCACGACGATGTTCGCCGGAGACGCGACAAGAACCACGATGTGGAACTATCGACGCTACATCGACGCCGCAAACTTCGCCGACCCCGCGTTTCCCTACGACCTTTCGATGATCAACACCGGGAGCAACGACTACCAGCAGGCGAGCATCCCCAGCGGATCTGCCGCAAACGATGCAGCCATCATCGCACGCGCCAAACAAGCGGCGTTGGGGTACCTATATTGGCTGCAGACCGAATGTCCACGCGACGGCCAGCCCGACAGTTTCGGCTACCCGGAGCTGCGCCCGAACCCCGACGCTTTTGCAACGGCCGACGGCATCGCGCCGACGCCTTACATACGCGAATCGCGCCGGATCCTGGCGCCCAAACGCGTCGTGGCTCAAGAAGTCATGCAGCAAGGGAATCCCGGTCCGCGGGCCCAGCTCTTCAGCGATTCATGCGGGATCGGAACCTACGCCTTTATGGACGGGCACGAGCTGACAGGCGCGCAACCGCCGATGCCGGGCTTTTGGATCAACTCCTATCCGGCACAGATTCCCGTTGCGGCGCTCGTTCCACGGCGGGTTACGAACCTAATTGCAGCTTGCAAGAACATCGGCACGACGCATCTGACCAGCGGACTTTACCGGCTGCATCCGCTCGAGTGGAACGTCGGCGAGGCGGCAGGGGCGCTGGCGGCGTTCAGCATCGGATTGAACCGAACGCTGCAAAGCATCGTCGGTGACCCGCACAGCGTACGCGGATTGCAGCGAACACTCGTGAGCGCCGGCGTGCCGCTCTTTTGGTGGACCGACGTGCAATTTGGAAGCCCGATCTTTGGGGCGGTCCAGATGGCAGGCGCGACGCAGCTGATGACCGGCGATGGTAATCCGGAGATGTACTTCAAACCCAACGACCCGTTAACCGATGCCGAGCGCCAAGCGATCGAGGCCGACGTTGGAACAGCGATCCCGGCGGACAATATCTCGCGCGGACAGGCGGCGCTCTGGCTGTTCAACGAAGGGCTAACGTAGACCGCGCGCCTCGCGGCCTTCTGCTCGTTCGAGCGGAAGCCGCGTTTAAGAGGGAGTACGATCGTGTCTCACCTGTCTAGCGACCTGCTGCGCCGTTACATTGACGAACCGCATGCCTTGCTTACCTATGAAAAGGAACATTTGGTAAGCTGCCCGCGCTGCCGCGCGCGTTTAGAGAGTGCACGCGGGCATGCGCGCTTTGCGGGAGCACTGCGCTTCGACCAGCTCAGCGTGACAAGGAGGGTCAGCGTGGCAAGGATCCTGGGCGCGATTGCCGCGGCGGCCGTGGTTGCGCTCGTGATCGCTTACACGCCCTTGCGGACCTACGCGCAGAATTTTCTGACGATTTTCCAACCGCGGGCATTCCACGGAGTCGCGCTTACCCGCGCAGATGTTACAACGCTACAGGGTTTGCCGGACTTGCAAGCATTCGGAACGATGCGGCAGTCTTCTCGCGCACGTTTCTCCGATTATCCCGACGCTGCGGCCGCATCGCGGCACGCGCACATGACGATCGTGGTACCGGGCTACTTGCCTGCGGCCGTTCCGCGCAAAGCGATGTTCCATGTAAGGATCTTCCCGGCGGCGAGCTTTACGTTCAGCGCTGCAAAGGCGCGCACGGTTGGCGAACATAGCGGCAAAGCGATTCCCCTGATGCCAGCCAAGCTTGATGGCGCAACGCTCGTTGCGACGGTCGGGCCGGCCGTCCTACAGACGTACGGCGCGAAAAGCGCCTGGGAAACCGCGCTTCGACGAGCTCAGCCTAATAAGTCGCCGTTGCCAGGGCATCAGATTCGCAGCGATGGGCTGCGGGCGTTGCCGACCGATACGATCATCATTACGCAAACCCGCGCACCAAAGGTCACTTCCAGCGGGGCAACAGTTGCGCAAATCGAGTCATACTTGCTGAGCCTGCCGGGCGTTCCGACCGATCTGGCCGAGCAGATTCGAGCGATCGGCGACCCGACAAGCACCGTTCCCGTTCCCTTCCGCATCGATAAAGAGAGCGCGCAGACGATCGACGTGCTGGGCTCACCGGCATTGCTGATCGGCGACAACACCGGCATCGGCAGCGGCGTCATCTGGCAACGCGGCGGTATCGTCTACGGCGTCGCCGGACCCTTTGCAGCAAGCGAAATTTTGCGGGTGGCGAACTCTTTGAGCCCGTGACCCATGTTTCGCAAACGTGAGTGAACAGTACGCGATTGAAACGCGCGAGCTAACCAAACGCTTCGGTAACCGACCTGCGGTGCAAGGTCTCACCATGCAAGTGCAATGTGGTGAGATCTTTGGTTTTCTGGGGCCGAACGGGGCGGGCAAGACGACGGCGATCAAGATGCTGCTGGGTCTCGTGCGGCCGACGTTTGGCGATGCGGCGTTGTTGGGTCGGCCGCTCGGAACGCTCGAGGCGCGCCGTAGGATAGGGTATCTCCCGGAGCTCTTCCGCTACCCGGAGTGGCTTGCCGCGCGCGAGCTCCTGAACTGGCATGCTGCTGTGCTGCGGGTACCCAAGACTTTGCGCGCATCGCACATCAGCGCCATTCTCGAGCGCGTTGGTCTAGCCGATCGGGCGGACGATCGGATCGGTACGTATTCGAAAGGGATGCAGCAACGCTTGGGCCTTGGCGTCGCATTGCTTGGCAAGCCCGATCTGATCGTGCTGGACGAACCGACGTCGGCCCTCGATCCGATTGGCCGCGCCGATGTGCGCGCGCTCTTAGGCGACCTGCGACGCAAAGGCACGACCGTGTTCTTGAATTCGCATCTCCTCTCTGAAATCGAGTACGTCTGCGATCGTGTGGCCATTATCGATCGGGGCAGAATCATCGCCATTGGTTCGCTCGACGAGTTGCTTGGGCGGCCCGCCCTGCGCATCGCCTTTACGGAAGTCGACGCACCGCTGCGCGACTATCTCATCGCCCGCGGCGCCGTGCTCGATGGAAGCGCTGCGGCGCTCTTGCACGACATCGATGACTCGCGGGTACCTGAGCTTGTGGCGGAGCTTGTCGGCAGAGGCGCAAGGATCAAAGCGGTCCAGCCACTTCGCCGCACGCTGGAAGAGCGTTTCTTGGAGTTGTTCGAGGAGCGGCAATGACGGGCACTTTATTGATCGCGTCGCTTGTACTGCGCGAGGCTTCGCGCCGGCGCCTCGTGCTGACGGTTGCGATTTTCACACTGCTGCTCGTCGCGATGACCGCGTGGGGATTGGACCGCATCGCGACCTTCCGCGGCCCTCGCGGCCACACGCTCTCGCATTACGAACTGATGGTCATCACAAGCCTGCTTGTGATCATGATGGCGTTTATGTTCGGGGTCATCGTGTCGCTGGTCAGTGCGCTCTTGGGTGCGCTGTCGATGGGAGCGGAGATCGAGAACGGGATTTTGCTGGCGGTCGTACCGCGGCCCTTGCGCCGGATGGAGATCGTGCTTGGAAAGTTGCTCGGCAACTTCGTTCTCATAGCAGCTTACACCGCGGTTGTCGGCGGGATCGAGTTCGCGGTCGTGCGGGCCATCACCGGCTACTTACCGCCCCATCCCGCGATCGCACTTGTCTACTTGATCGGCGTCGGGACCGTGACTCTGTTGGTCACGATGTGCCTGAGTGTACGCATACCCGCTGTCGCTGCCGGCTTTGCCGCAATCGTGCTCTTCGGGATCGCGCGCATCGCCGGCTTTGCCGACACGATCGCGGCGGCGCTTAACAATACCGCCGTGCAGCAAGCCTCCGTGGTCGTCAGCTTAATCGTCCCCAGCGACGGTCTGGCGCGGGGGGCGGCTTTCGCGCTGGAGCCCGCGGCGATGGTCGCAACGACTGTCGCGATGCAGAACGGCAACCCCTTCGTGGCACTAGCTCCGCCCACTCACCCCTACCTCGTGTGGTGCGGATGTTGGTTCGTCGCGCTCGGCCTCGCGACAGTGCTGCTGTTTGCACGACGAGATTTATAGAATTCTCACTTGTTGGACTTCTTGAATTTCTTGATGCCTTCGCGAAGACTTTTCATGGCTTGCGCTGCCTGCAGGGGGCCGATCAATTCGACCACGTTGCCCTCGCGCTCGGAATACTCAACCAGAAACTTGCAGATCGCATCGAGCTCGTGCCGTGGCAAATCGGAGATGTCGTCGTAATTGTCGGTCGACTGCTTGCGCGCCGGCATGCGCAGCGGCGCACCGATGAAGCGGTCGTTTTCGATGCCGTTCTTCTTCAGTTTGATCGAACCCAGCACGCGAGCCTCGACTAGGCAGCCGGAAAAATTGGCGTCGTCGGTTAGGAAGAGCAGATCGAGCGGGTCGCCGTCATCGCCAAGCGTCTGTGGGATAAAGCCGTAGTCGTAGGGCCAGTGCAGTCCCTCGGCCAGGACCTCTTTGAGCGCAATGATGCCGTAATCGCTCTTGAGCGCATACTTATGCGGACTGCCCTTGGCCGTTTCAATGACCGCATGGACGACGCAATCTTGATCTTTGCCTGGGAACGTTGGGATGCGCTCGTAATGCGTAGCGTTAACATTTTTCTTCATCTAGGGTTGATGCTTTCCATGGGCGACTTGCCGGGCACTCTCACTCGGGTCTCCAAAGGTTAGCTGCGTTGCGAGGGCGGCCAAAAAGGGCGTGGGGCGAGCCTATTTTCTTTCATCGGGCCGTAGCCAGCCTCCGCATCTTCAATTACTCTTCCAAAAGAAATACCGAATCACGGCGCGACCTAAACATCACCTTAAGAATGGGTTGACACGCGGGCGCATGATGATTAAGGATTCCTCGTTAGGTGAGGCGTCCGCACGATGACACGCCGTTGCCCGGAAAGGTCGAGAGACCCCAACGGGTAGACCAGGCACCGCCGAATCAGGGCGGCACCTAATGCGGCTGAAGGACAAACTTCTATAGCGTGCGGTGCCAAAACTCGACATTGAGGCTGAAACCGAAAGAACGGCTTTCGGGTCTCCCCAACTGTCGTCGCGAGGAGCTACGACAGTTTTTATTTTTGGGCGCGGCCCTTTAGCACTGGCACGCCCGGCGCAGCGCAATAGAAAGGAAAACGTGTCATGAAATTCTTTACACGCCTGCGTAAGCTGGCCGCACGTTTCGATCGGGTCCATGTCAAGGCGCATCGGGCTTTACGTTTGCCGGATCCCCGCTTTCGCGCTTCCCGACCAGGCCACAACCACCGCAACCTTCGCGCCGATCAGGAAGAGCGAGGCTCTTCATGCTGGATTTTGCACGCGCGGTAAGCGGCGCTATCCTAGGATCAGCGTGAGCGGGCAAATAACCACTCGCGACGTGAGGCGTTCAGGTAAGACTCCTCTCCTCGCGTTCGCAGGGACGCTGGTGTCGGCTCTCTTCCTCTTATGCTGTGGCGCTCACGCGTCCGCTCCAGCGTCCCCGGCGCCGTCTCCCTCGCCAAGCCCGTCACCGGCCGCAAGCGCCTCACCAACTGCGTCGCCATCGCCCACTTCGGCGCCGGGATTTCATTGGTCGGTGGATTCGTATACGAACTTCATCGACACCGCAGCGAGCGGCAGCGGCCTCGCACCGCCGGAAGGGCCCGGCTTCGTGATGGGCTCGCCCCTCTCGCCGATGACGCCCTACGATACGTGGTCGAGCGCTCCACAAACCCCTGGCATTGCCGGCATCGCGCAGGCCAACGTTACAGCGCAGTATATCGGCGCGAGGTACGATGCCGCAGCGATCGTCGGCTTTGGGCTCGTCACAGGCAGCATGCAAAACGCCGCTTATTGGGGCGAAAACCTGATGCCGACCTTCAACCCGCACTTGGGATTTACGAATCTGCCGTATACAATCGCGTTCCCGACGCACGCTAACCAGGATGAAGGCAGCGCGTCCGCGATTTCGCCGCTCTTTGGCTCTTTCGGTGCGCATGACGGAAGCTGGACGTTGCGGGGTGGGTTCTTCGATCTCAACCAAAGCGACAAATTCGTCTTCGTGCAGCCGGTGCTGCAGAACGTGACGCCCACGATCGGAGTGCAAACCGCAGAAACGCTTGGCAACGGACCGCCGGCGCTCGGTTCGTGGCCAAGCCCGGAACCGGGCCTGCCGCTGCACGGTTTTGACTTGACCGCGCACCGCGGGATTGCAACGCTTGAGTTGACCGATGCGGCACTGCCATCGCTGCCCGGCACCGCGGCTCGCGTTTCGATTGCTTCGCTCGTTTTCGATCACGGTGAAGGCACGCGCTATTCGGCCTCGCTGCTACATCTCGTCATCGGCGGCGACCTTCTTTCGGCAACGACGCTCTATGGAGCCAACCCGATGACGAATCCTGGGCCGCAGGGCCCGTTGCCAACCAGCACGCTCGGCGGACAGGTCGAAACGATCGCCGGCTTTCGCGCCGCATTTCATTTGAGCTCGGCGATCGATTCAGTCGCGGAAATCGGGCGCGCCTGGTATGACGCCGCCAACGTGCTTGAGCCCGGCACGAACCGCCCGGGCGGATTCTACCACGTCGGTTTTTCAGGACATCGGGGGCGTGCGACGCTAACCATTGATGGCTACCGCTTCGAGCCTCGCTATGCAACCGCGATCCTACCGTACGGTACGCCCGAAAACGTATGGAGCGTCGCGTGGTCGTGGCCCGGTCCCTGGTTGAAGTCAACCTACCAACTGGCCGACAATACGCAGCTTGGCGTCAATCGGCAAGGCTACCGCATACGCTACGGCGTTGACAAGGGCCCGCTGGAAGTGCACGCGTCGTTCGCAACGTTCCGCCAAGTCGAGCCTGCCACGCTTTCCAACGAGCATCAGCTCGGCTTTGTGGAAGGGTTCTTCTTACCGCAATTCGATGATGCAGCCACGCTGGGGATTCAACATCAATACGGGCTGTGGATCGCATGGCACCCATCGTTTGCGGATCTCACGCTGGATTATATCAACGATACGATGCACCGGGACAACACGCCGGCGCACCCCGAAGATCACGTGTCTTACCAAGCGCCGCAGGCGGTATTGACACTGGCGCACACGTTCAGCAAGGCCGTCGTCGGCGATATCGGGTTTGGGCGTTACGCGATGCTCGGATCGTTTGCGTCGACATCAACAAATGTGAATTATTTTCAGAATACCGCCTTCATCGGGGCGCAGCTGGCGGAGTCCGGGTACGGCGCCGTGCTGATCCAGCTACGCCGCTCGACGTTCGCCGGACTGCCATCGATCCCCAACGGGCCATCGCCGAACTACCACGCGACGACCCTGGTCGTAGAGCAACGCCTGCATTTTTAACGGTTTGCCTTCGAGTTCGTAAAGACCCCGTTATCCAGTCGCCACCGTCGGCGCAGTTCATCAGTCAAGGCGGTTTGCTCTCGTCGCGATGCCTCGTAGCCTGCAGGAACGCCGGGATGATTTTGATGGAGTCGCCGTCCGTAAACCAAAGATTGCCGTTGGTGTCCAGCAGAAGACTGTTCGGACTGCCGCCCACGCGCCATTCACGCAAATTGCCACTGGGGTCTACGATGCCGATGCGTCCGCCACTCGTTTCGGAAAAGGCCGCTCGTCCATCGGGCAGCGGAAGGATATCGTCGGGTCTGCTGTCCGTTCGCGGCACAACAGAAGTGCGGATGCTTCCGTCCGGCATGCGATACCCAACCACGTCCCCGGCCGTGAACCACAGTCGGCCGTTGCTCCAGCGCAGGTTGAAAAGATCACTCGTCCGTGTCGGCCACTCCGAAAACGAACCGTCTCGGCTAACACGGCCTATACGTCCGGATGAGAACTCGGAAAGCCAAAAATTCCCGTCCGGTCCGGCGACGATCTCACTCGGCGTCGAGGACGCGGTAGGCATTGCGAATTCATGCACGGGGCCATCCGGGGGTATTATGCCGACCTTTCCGGACACGAACTCGGTAAATCCGATCGTTCCATCCGGCAAAACAGCGATTCCTTCGACGTCTGCACGCGGCGCGACATGCGCTCGTTCCTGGACCGTAGCGTCAGAACTAGCGCTCGCGATAACGCCTCGCCCTTCTTCGGTGAACCAAATCTTGCCGTCAGGGCTTTCGCTAAGCATCGCCGGACGGCTGCCTTTGGGTAGAGCGATCTCTTGCAGTTTCCCTTGCGCATCAAGGCGGCCAAGTCGATCACGTGAGTTTTCCGCAAACCAGATGTCGCCACGGGTAGATTGAATCAGGCTCCAAGGATTGGAGCCTTTGGCAAGTCGGATTTTTAGTGACGTTCGGAGCGCCGGATACTGCGGGAAAGGTCGGCAGTCTGCCAGAACCGGGCGGCCAACACACTGATCGCGATATCCGACCGGAATTCGAACGAACGACGCTTCGCTGGCGGACAGTCGCCTAAAATGGCCCCGTTCCATAATGTCGATAATAGCTCCGCGATCCGCGATACCCGCAGAATGCACGCGGAATTCTTCACGCTGATACAACAGGAAGTGTTTTCCGAATTCACGTTGGGCGCTCGAATCAGGGGGCTGCATAACGATACGCCGGCAGCTGTCGCCGATGTAGTCTTCAGACTCGTCTAGATAGAAGGGCGGCACGTCCGGCGCCAAATAATCGGTACTGCGATACTCGTCGCGTACCGTCGTGCTCTGGTACCCTACGCCGCTTAACAAGCCTGATGCACAGGACCCCTTTACGGAAATCGCCTTCGCTCGCACGACTAGGCGCTTGCCTCTCGCTGTAAATCCATTAAACATGCGCGTGCCCAGTGCCGTGAAGATGTGCTGCTCCTGGATCGTTTCCGTGCCTTTGCCGCTCCTTAGAATCATTCCGGCGACATATCCGTGGATCGCTACCGCACTGCGGGCGAGGAGCTTGTCGGCATCGGGTCCGGTATAGACCCGAAAAGTCCGCCGACGCTTGTCTATGTAAATGACCTGATGCAATTTACGGTTGGCAAACTGGGTACTTTCGTCGCTTTCGACGCGCGTCCAGCCAGCCCAATAGGCGACATGCCGAAGAATCGCCGACCTGTGGTCCTCGTCTCCCCTACGATGAACGGCCCAACTATAATCGCGCTCGAACGAACCGGGCGGTGAATCGACGAAGACCTTAGCCGGTCGTGTGAAGATAATGATGCGAACCTCGTCGTAGCTGAGTTGTTGCGCACCTGTTGAGGCGCACGACGCGCCGCGAACTGATGTCACGCAACAGACCACGACGGCAAGGCACCTCAAAAATAGCATCTTATCGTTTTAAGTTGTCCTTGGGGGCACCATGTGACCACATGGCGGGCCATGCTTCGACAAGCTCAGCATGACACTGGGACTGTCGCGCAAGTCCGGATCTTGATTTCTAGCAAAAAAGGCCCGCGTTACGCGCGGGCCTTTCGGTGGATCTCGAGTGAGGGTGTCTTAGTCTCTGGCGTCGTGCAAACCGGCGCGTAGGCCCGCGTCTAACTCTGGGCCCGCCTTGTGCCCGTGGCTCGAAATTGCGTGCTCTCGGGCCGCTTTCACAACTTCTTCTTCGGTTCCCGAAATCGTCAGCGAGCAGTTGTTGTCGCTTGGCATCTCTCTGCAATCAATCATCTTGCGAGTCTTCGTTTCCACTGCCTATCTCCTATCATCGTTTACGAGCGTTTTGAGGTTAGTCTAGAACTCTTCTTCGGCGCCATTAGCGTGGTGCGCAGGCTCTTCATCTTCGAAAGCCGCGGGCTCTTCGGGAGTTTCTTCCTCTTCCTCCTCTAGCTCATAGCCTTGCTCAGCCTCTTCCTCTTCCGCCGGTTCCTCTTCTTCGACCGTAAGTTCGTCGAGCGGCTCTGCCTCGCCGGCTGGACGCGCGATCCCGATCGCCGCGTCTTCCGGCGGCATGCCCGCCCGCACGCTTACCGGTTTGCTGTCGTCGAGTTCTTCCTCTTCCTCTTCCTCTTCAGCCGAAGCCGGCACCGCAACCGCGACGCGCTGGGCTTCCGCCTCGCGCTGCATGACGGCGGTTTGTGTTAGCCGCGGATCTTCGTCGCCCATCAGCAGGCCGATCTCCTGCGCACGCTCGCTCACGTCATCGTCTTGAATCTTGATTTCAACCTCTTCGCGATTCTCGGTCAACACTTTGACGTCAAGCGCGAGCGATTGCAGCTCTTTGATCAACACCTTAAACGATTCCGGAACGCCGGGTTCCATCACGTTTTCGCCTTTGACGATCGCTTCGTATGTTTTGACGCGACCCACGACGTCGTCGGACTTCACCGTTAGCAGCTCTTGCAAGGTGTACGCAGCGCCGTACGCTTCAAGCGCCCAGACTTCCATCTCGCCAAAACGTTGGCCGCCGAACTGCGCCTTGCCGCCCAGCGGTTGCTGCGTAATCATCGAGTATGGACCGGTGGAACGCGCGTGAATCTTATCGTCAACCAAATGCGCGAGTTTGAGCATGTAAATCAGCCCAACGGTAATCGGGCGCGAGAAACGTTCGCCCGTGCGACCGTCGCGTAGCCACGTCTTGCCGTCGGCGGGCAGGCCCGCGTCTTGCAGCCACTCGCTTAAGTCTTCGGAATGGGCCCCATCGAACACCGGCGTGGCGATATACATGCCCAACATGCGCGCGGCCCAACCGAGGTGCGTTTCCATGATCTGCCCCAAGTTCATACGGGAGGGTACGCCCAGCGGATTGAGCACGATGTCGACGGGCGTGCCGTCTTCCAAATAAGGCATGTCTTCTTCGGGCAGCACTTTGGCGATGACGCCCTTGTTGCCGTGGCGCCCCGCCATCTTATCGCCTTGCAAGATCTTGCGTTTTTGCGCGACGTAGACGCGCACGAGATGGTTGACGCCCGGCGAGAGCTCGTCGCCCGCTTCGCGGCTGAACACCTTGACATCGATGATCTTGCCTTTTTCACCGTGCGGTACTTTGAGCGATGTGTCGCGGACTTCTCGCGACTTCTCGCCGAAGATCGCACGAAGCAGGCGCTCCTCGGCAGTCAGTTCGGTTTCGCCTTTGGGCGTGACCTTACCGACGAGGATATCTTCGGGCCTCACGTCCGCGCCTATGCGCACGATGCCGCGCTCATCGAGGTCTTTGAGTGAGTCCTCGCCCACGTTGGGGATGTCCCGAGTGATTTCTTCAGGCCCGAGTTTTGTATCGCGGGCTTCGCACTCGTATTCTTCGATATGGATCGAGGTGAAGCGGTCATCCTTGACCATGCGTTCGCTGATCAAGATCGCGTCCTCGTAGTTATAGCCTTCCCACGGCATGAACGCGACCAGAACGTTTTGACCAAGCGCGAGTTCGCCTTCGTCAGACGACGGTCCATCGGCTAGAATTTGGCCCTTGACGATATGGTCGCCAATGACCACAATCGGGCGCTGATTGATGCACGTTCCGGCATTCGAACGCGTGAATTTGAGCATCTCGTAGGCCTTTTCGTGGCCATCGACTTCGCGCACGACAATCTGCCTCGAATCAACCGCCAACACCTCACCGGCTTCATCGGCGACGACGCAGCCGCCCGAATCCTTGGCGGCGCGATACTCCATGCCGGTGCCGATAATTGGGGCCTCAGGGCGTAAGAGCGGCACGGCTTGGCGCTGCATGTTCGAGCCCATCAGCGCGCGGTTCGCGTCGTCGTGCTCGAGGAACGGAATGAGCGCGGTGGCAACGGACACAATTTGCTTAGGAGAGACGTCCATCAGCTGGACGCTCGAGGCGGGTTCATCGATGTATTTTTCGGCGTAACGCGAGACGACCGAATCCGTCGTGATGCGCCCCTGCTCATCGACCGGCGTGTTGGCTTGCGCGATGATATATTCGTCTTCGCGGTCAGCGGTCAGGTAGACGATTTCATCCGTCACGTTACCGTTGCGAACAACTCGATAAGGCGTTTCGATAAAGCCATACTTGTTGACGCGTGCGTAGGTAGCCAGCGAGCCGATCAGGCCGATGTTCGGGCCTTCCGGCGTCTCGATCGGACAGATCCGGCCGTAATGCGAATGGTGCACGTCGCGCACTTCGAAGCCGGCACGTTCGCGCGAGAGACCGCCGGGCCCCAACGCCGAAAGCCGGCGTTTATGCGTCAGTTCCGCCAGTGAATTCGTCTGGTCCATGAATTGCGATAGCTGCGATGACCCGAAGAATTCTTTGATCGCGGCCACGACCGGGCGAATGTTGATCAGCGCTTGAGGCGTGACCGTTTCGATGTCTTGCACCGTCATGCGCTCACGCACCACGCGCTCCAAACGCAAGAGCCCGACCCGGAATTGGTTTTGCAGCAGCTCGCCAACCGACCGAATGCGGCGGTTGCCGAGGTGGTCAATATCGTCCTTCGGCAGCTGGCTGGTGGCAACTTTGATCAAGCGGCGGATAACCGCGATCATGTCCTGGCGCGTCAGCGATTTCTTTTCGATCGCGGGCTGCGGCTCGCCGAGCATAGCAAACTCTTTCTCGAGTTTGCCGTTGAGCTTGTAGCGGCCGACGCCGGCCAAATCGTAGCGCTTATCGTCGAAGAACAGCGATTCGAGAAGTTTTTCCGCGTTCTCCGCGTTCTCGGGCTCCCCCGGACGCAGTTTCTTGTATATCTCCTTGAGCGCATCTTCGCGCGTCTTGATTTCTTTGTCTTTCTCAAGACAGTTTGCGATCAAGGGCGAGCGATCGAACAGCGCCAGGATCGCTTCGTCATTTTCCCACTCTAAACCCAGGTCAGGACGCGAAAGCGCGCGCACGAACGTTGTTGCGTAGATCTTGCGATTCTTGTCGATGCGAACGCCGATCGTACCTTCGGTTTCGTCGTTCTTCGTACCGTTGTCGGTTTCGAATTCGACCCAAGCGCCCCGGTTCGGAATGATCGTGGCGTTGTACGTAGGCCGGTTGTTGGTATCGACGTCGGAGTTGAAATACACCCCAGGCGAACGCACGAGCTGGGACACGATCACGCGTTCCGCGCCGTTGATCATGAAGGTCCCCTTGGCGGTCATCAGCGGGAAGTCGCCCATGAAGATTTCTTGATCCGGGATGCCTTTGATTTCGCCGGACTCGGCGGTGATCAGCCGGACGCGAACGCGCAGCGGTGCGCTGTAGGTCATGTCGCGCTCACGGCACTCCTCAACCGAGTATTTCGGCTCGCCGAGCGAATGTTCGCCAAACTCGAGCACGAGGTTGCCGGTAAAATCCTTGATCGGAGAGATCGAGGCAAACGCTTCCGCTAACCCATCTGTTTTGAACCACTGGAAGCTGGCCTTCTGCAATTCGATCAGATTCGGGATTTCAAGGACGTGCGGGATCTTCGCAAACGAATACCGCTCGCGCTTAGGACCGGGATCCGGCGGGCTCTCAATCGTGAAGGCCCCCGTGGGCATCGGGAAGGTAAGGGTCGAGGCGCCGTTTCGCGCGCCATCGCTCGCGGGGGGCTGCCCACCGGCGGCAGGCTGCCGCGACTTGCTCTTCGTACCCGCGGCGCTCCGCTTCGCGGGAGACTTAGGAGCCGTCTTCGCCATTTGGCCTCTCTTTTTAACCTTTATATAGTGCGATCGTACCTATGCCGGGCTGCACCGAGGCGCCGCTTTCGACAGGCTAGGACCACCCCGCATGAAGACATGCAAAAAAGAACGAGCCGTCGCCTGTCCGCACAAGCCGCTCGTCCTCTCCTCGAGGTGGCTAAGAGCCGCGGGGCACAGGCAATCAGTATATAGGAGCTTCCCCCGAGGGGTCAAGCGCGAAAGGTGCTTACTTTGCGGCTCGCGCCTGCTCCAGGCGCTTGGAGGTAAAGGCCGCCTTGGGTCCGCGCCCGGCAATCCTGGCGCGCACCGCATGCGGGATCGACTCAGCCACCCTCGATCCTACGGCGAGGCCAAGAGCAAGCAACGGCCAGGCCGCGGTAACTGCGAGCGCGGCAACTTGGGCTTCGTACGAGTGCTGGCTTGACATCGATTTGGTCCTTCAGTGTTGTTTGACACACTAGCGCATCGCGAGGTTACACGGGACTGTCAACGCTCGTCTGGGTGGAATCATCGCAGCGGCGCAATTCAACCAAGCCACCGGTCACCAGAACCCCACGACCGGCCTAAGGGTCGCTCGCAACGCGCCGTGGTAACCTCGCGCTATGAGAAAGCTGCCGTTCCACCAGGTTGACGTCTTTACGGAGCGCCGCTTTTATGGAAATCCGCTGGCGGTTTTTCTCGACGCCGACGATCTCAATCCAACTCTGATGCAGCGTATTGCGCGCGAAATGAATCTCTCTGAGACGACTTTTGTTCAGCGCAGCGATGATGCCGCATGCGCTTTTCGCGTGCGCATCTTTACACCCGGCAAAGAGCTGCCGTTCGCGGGTCATCCGACGATCGGAACGGCCTTTGTCCTCGATCGCCTGGGGAAGCTGCCGCCACGTGAATTCGTATTTCAAATGGGCGTCGGGCCCGTGCGAGTGCGTAAGGAGAGCGGTTCGTTTTGGATGTCGCCGCCGGCGCCGCGCGCCGGGACCGTCATCGAGGATCTGCCGGGGCTGGCGGCCGCGCTCGAACTCGGGTCTCGACCTTGCCTTGCCGCGCAGGTGGTCGGAAACGGCATGCGATTCCTATGCATCCTGCTGGCAAATGCTGCCGACGTTGATGACGTAAGGGTCAACCGCGCCCAATTGGCCCGCGTGCTTGGCGATCAGTTCGCCAAAGCCGATCTTCTCACGTTCTCGTACGAGGGACAACGCGCGTATTCACGCATGTTCGCCGATCCCGAATACGGCATCGGCGAGGATCCGGCGACCGGCGCTTCGGTCGCTCTGTTGTGTCTGGCTCTCAAGCTCCACGGCCGGCTCGAGGCGAAGACCACATCGATTACGGTCGAGCAAGGCACGAAGATGGGTCGACAGAGCTTCTTGCACGCGCGCTTTACGCAACTCGCGGATGGCCTGCGCGACATCGAAGTCGGCGGCGCCGCGGTACACGTCTTCGAAAGCGGCTTGGAAATCTAGTTCGGCTGAGCTAAGGCGAGCTCGTACGCGCGCATCGTTTCGCTAGCGGCGTGTTGCCACGTGAGACGGCGAATCCGCTGATCCAAACTGTCGCCCTTCGACCGTCGTGGGCGTCGCAACGCCCGCCGCACAGCGTCCAAGATCGAATCCGGATCGGCCGGATCGGCGTACTCCACGTCATCACCGAAGTACTCGACCTCCGCTCCCCGATCGCCGACCACGAGTTTTGCGCCTGCTGCCGCCGCTTCGAGGCTCGCGATCCCCGCGGTTTCGCACCACGACACGAGAGCGTGCACCTCGCTGCGGCCCATGATTGCTAGCATATCCTCCCGCGAAACGCGGCCATGAAACCGGCTGCGCGCATTCCACCGTTCGCACTCTTTCGCGAGGCCTGGGTTGTAGAGCGCTCCCACGAAGTCGAGCTCCACGCTCTCTTTGCGCAAGGCAAAAGAAAGCGCGCTTTGGTTCTTGCGCGTTTCGACTCGCCCGACGCACGTCACGCCCCAGCGCTCTTCTTGCCAACACTCGCTTGGAGAAAGGTCCGTCGGTATCGGGACCGTGATAAAGGGCACATTTCGCACGCCCAAACGTACCATGCAATCACGCGCTTCGAAGGAACTGTTCGGCAGCAAGGCGCGCGCACGTCGCAGAAGAGCTGACTGCCTGCCCTCGCGCTCGTCGAACTCCTTTTGTTGACGGCGATTGAAGAAACTCTCAAGCGAAGCGTTGCGGATTTGGCTGAGCTTCGCTTCGGCTTTGCGTTCGTCTCTCTCGCGCACAAGAACGTTTTCGGCCGCAACCGCACGTCCAAAGAGCTCTTTGAGATCGAGCCATACCGGCGACAAGACGATCGCCGCATTGCTACCCTCGCAGGCTTCCATCTGTCGCTCGCCGACGTCCGGCTGCCCAACGTTGAAGATGTGCGCGATATCGTAACCGCGCGGATCGGGACGATCGGTCTCGACGACATCGCATTCAAGCCCGGATGCGCGCAAGGCTTTGGCGGTGTCGTACACCAGGGTCGTATCGCCCCCGTAGCGGGTTCGGCCGTCCGGTCGCATGATCAGCAAGCTACGCATCTTTACTCGTTCTTGTAGGCGATCAGCGCGTAGTCTTGCGGTCCATAAAATAAGTCGTTGAAACGGTACTCGAGGGTATCAAGGCGTTCGTTGATCCGATGACCTTCAGCCGCGTCGTGCAGCAACAACACCGTGGCGTTCTCCAAGCCGCAGTACTCCACCGCAAAACTCAGCAGCTCACTTGGGATGGGGCGCAGGTGAGTAGGGTCGTTGTAGAAGTTGCAGGCACCGACCAGGATATTATGCGGATTTGGCGTTTCAAAAAGAGCGACACCGCCAGGCCGCACGACGCGCACGATCTCCTTGAGCATTTGCAGCGTGACGCCGAACGGCAAATGTTCGAAGAGATGAAAGGCGCTGACCGCTCTAACCGACCGATCGGCCAAGGAAGCTAAATATGACAGGCCGTCCGACTGGACGATCTCGAGATTCCGACTCTTGCCGTGATTTACCATGGCGGGATCGGAATCGATGCCAACCGCCGCATACCCGGCATCGCGGAGCAGTTCCAGCCACTCGCCCCGTCCACAGCCGATATCTACGACGGGCTGCGGACCCTGGGGCGTCTGCGATAGGTACGGCAGGTAGACCGAAAGCCGTTCCCCGATTTCTTCGGAGCTGCCTCGAAAGCGCTCTTCAAACGCGAAATAGAAATCTTTGAGAAGCCGCTCGTCAGCTTGCATAGCCGCATCTTTGCTCCCGAAGGCGGCCTCGCCTTGCATGCGGGGCGCTATGCGCTGCTGGCAGGCTCGAGCATTTGGCGTTCGTACAATGAAGCATACAGGCCACCTTGCGAAAGCAGGTCGGCGTGCGTTCCGCGTTCGATGATGCGACCGCGTTCCATAACCAGAATTAGGGTTGCCCGGCGAATCGTTGAAAGGCGATGCGCGATGATAAACGTCGTGCGCCCGATGAAGAGTCGCTGGAGAGCTTCGCCGATCAGCGCCTCCGACTGCGAATCTAGCGACGAGGTTGCTTCATCCAGGATCAAGATCCGCGGATCGCGCAACAGCGCGCGCGCAATCGAAACGCGTTGGCGCTCGCCGCCCGAGAGCCGGACGCCGCGCGCACCGACGAGCGTTCCATATCCCTCCGGAAATTCAGCAATGAATTGGTGTGCGTTCGCCGCGCGAGCTGCCTCTTCGATCTCTGCCGGGGTCGCCTCGAGCCGGCCGTAGCGGATATTTTGTTCGATCGTATCCGAAAACAGCAGGGGATCCTGCGGCACGATCGCGATGATCTGGCGCAGGCTCGCGAGCTGGAGCTCGTCCACGTCGTACCCGTCAACGCGCACAGTTCCTGAGCTCGCAGAGTAAAATCGCGGGATCAGATTGACCAGCGTCGTTTTTCCGGCGCCGGACGGCCCGACGAGCGCGACGACGTTGCCGGGTTCGATGCGGGCATCCAGCCCGCGTAAGATTTCGCTGCCTGCGTGGTACGAAAAATGGACGCCCTCAAACGAAACGGTGCCTCGCGCCGCCCCAAGCACTTGCGTTCCCGGCGCGTCATGCTCTTCGATTGGCAGGTCCAAGATTTCGAAGACGCGTTGAGCCGCGACCAGGGCTTTGTTCAGATCCGCATAGTAATTCGAGAGCTGGTTGATCGGGTTGCTTGCGACGAGTGCCAGGGTGAAAAATTGCACGATCTCGGCGGGGTTTTTCCTTCCCGAAACGAGTTCATAGAATGACGCCCCCGCCAGCACGATAACGCCAAGCGTAACGATAAAATCAATCACCGGTGTTTGCGTTATCGAGATCTGCGCCATCTTCATCGACGCGCCGAGGAAGGCGTTGTTGCGTTCCCCAAAGCGGCGAACTTCGTAGGGCTCCCGAGAAAACGCTTTCACGACGCGTATCGAATCGAGAGATTCCTGCAGCAGCGCATTGAGATCGGCGGTCTTCATGAGCGAGGCCTGCGTGACGCCTCGTAGCAGCCGCGAAAAACGGCTGATCGCGAATGCCACCAGCGGCCCCACCAGCACGAGAAGCAGCGTGAGGCGCCAATCGAGGTAGAGCATGATCGGAACGCCCACGAGCAGCGTGATCGACGCTTGAATGAAGAGGGGAAACTGCATGACTCCTACGACCAAAAGGCCGCCGTCGTTCGCAAAACGCGACATCAGTTCGCCCGCCCGCCACCGATCGAAGACTTGTAAGGGCAGGTACTCGATCCGTTCAAAAAAGGCCAGACGCATCTTCGTGAGCATGTCCTGCCCCACCGCGGTCATCAAATAACCGCTCCCGTATTGCGCCGCGTTCTTAATAATGCTCAATGCGAAGATGCCCAGCAAGGCCAGCCCGAGGATTTGCAAGCTGTGCCGCTCGATCGCGATAATCAAATACTGCGCGGCTTTCGCGTATCCGATCGTGGCCACCGACGAAACGGCGCCGATCCCAAGCCCCACGAGGGCCTTCCACCTCGAACGCCCGACGAACGCAAACAGACGCCCGTAAACCGCCGAAACAGCCGTGCTCTGGCTCACCATCGCTGAATCGGCGATGCGCGCCCGGTATCCCTCCGTCATACCAAAGACGGAACAGTCGCCGCGGGGTTAGAAACCGAGCCGGATGCGTCACGGCGTCGAAAGCCGGCCACGGCGGAAGAAGCAGCCTTAACGACACCGCATGCTATTTCGACATCGCGCCAACGCCCCGGTCGGGCTGATCACGATCACGGTGATGCTCGGGTTGATCATGGCGATCGTAGATACGACGATCGTCAACGTCGCGCTCAATACGATCGCCGGAAATCTCGGCGCTACGATCGACGAAGTCTCATGGGTTGCGACCGGATACATTCTCGCGAACGTGATCGTGATGCCGCTCAATGGGTGGCTGACCGCGTTTTTAGGCCGCAGGCGGTTTTACGCCGCCTCGCTTGCGATCTTCACGATTGCCTCGCTGCTGTGCGGAACGGCGCGCAGCATCTGGGTGCTCGTATTCTATCGCATACTGCAGGGGATCGGGGGCGGCGCACTCCAGCCAACGGCGCAAGCGATCCTCTTTGAAACGTACCCGGCCGAGCGCCGAGGAGCAGCGATGGCAATCTTTGGGCTGGGCGCGATGGTCGGCCCCGCGATCGGCCCGACGCTGGGTGGCTATCTCGTAGACAATGCAAGCTGGCCGCTGATCTTTTTCATCAACATTCCGATCGGCATCGCCGCCTTCTTGATGACTTTGATGTTCGTGCCGAACCCTTCGTACATCGAACGCACGAAAGGCAGCATCGATTGGATGGGCCTTGGCCTGTTGACCGCCGGGCTTGCATCGCTGCAGTACGTGCTGGAGCGCGGCCAGCACGACGACTGGTTCAATTCCACGAACATCTGGCTCTTGACGATTACTTCAGTCGTAACGCTGGCGACATTCGTGTGGCGCCAGCTACGCGGGGCACGGCCGCTGGTAGACCTACTCGTGTTTCGCATTCGCACGTTTTGGATCGGGAACGTGATCGGCATCGTCATGGGCTTTGGACTCTTCGGAACGAATCTTATCTTGCCGCTCTTCTTTCAAAACGCCTTAGGCTTTACGGCTTGGGACACCGGGTTAGCGCTGCTGCCGGGCGCAATCGCGTCTGCGGTGAGCATGCTGGTCGTGGGACGCATCCTGAATTGGTTCGATCCGCGCGTGCTGGTGGCCGGCGGCATGTTGGCGTTCGGCATCTCCGCCTGGTGGCTGGGCGATCTCAATCAATATGCGGGCATTTCGGATATCTTCTGGCCGCGCGCGCTGCAGGGCTTTGCGCTGGGCTTCCTCTTTGTACCACTCACGACCGTCACGCTAGGCGCTGTCCCGCGTGGCGACTTGGCGAACGCGACCGGGCTCTCTACGCTCTTGCGGCAACTCGGCGGCAGCTTCGGCATCGCGATCCTCACGACCCTGCTCTCCCGAGAGTTAGTGATCGCTTACCAAAGCCTGGCCGCCGGCGTAACGCAAACGCACGGCGCTTCCATTTCGACCCTTACGCAAATCGTCTCGCAGAATGCTACGGTCATCGCCTACGACTATCTGCTTCGCGTCTCGGCAATCATCTTTTTCATATGCGTGCCGTTCGTGTTCTTCATGCGCCCATCGCGCGGCGCGACCGCGGCCCTGGCCGCATAACGTCCGATCGTGCGTACGCTTGTCAGCGATAACGCTGCACCCGCACATCCGAAAGTGCTGCAAGCAATTGTAGACGCAAATCACGGCCAAGCCGTCCCTTATGGCGACGATGATTGGACCCGTCGCGCTCTGAGCCGCTTTCGCGAGATCTTCGGCGCGGCAACCGAGGTCTATTTCACGTACAACGGCACCGGCGCGAACGTGATCGCGCTCGCGTCGCTCTTGCGGCCGTTCGAAGCGGTCCTCTGTGCGGATACGGCCCATCTGCACACGGACGAATGCGGGGCGCTCGAACGGTTCGCCGGATCGAAGGTGCTGCCAATTGCAACGCCCGAGGGCAAGCTGGCGCCCGCGATGCTGGCCCCGTTCATACGCAACGCGCCCGAAGAACACCACGTCCGGCCGCGGGCCCTCTCGATTTCTCAGTCGACCGAACTGGGCGGCGTCTACACCCTCGAGGAGCTGAAGGCGCTGTGCGCTTTCGCTCACGAGCACGATTTGATCGTCCACATCGACGGCGCGAGAATCGCGAACGCGACCGTGGCGTTGGGTTGCTCGCTTCCCGAAGGCACCGCGGGCGTGGGCGCCGACGTTCTGACCTTCGGAGGAACGAAAAGCGGCTTGCTCTTCGGAGAAGCGATCCTGTACTTTAAGAGCGCGCTCCATCAGGAGAGCGCTCGCTACGTGCGCAAGCAGGCCATGCAGCTTGCCTCGAAGATGCGCTACATTTCGGCGCAGTTCTTAGCGCTGCTGACCGACGACCTCTGGGCGCACAATGCGCGCCACGCGAACGCGATGGCGCAATTGTTGGAGCGCAAGGTCGCGGCGATTCCAGGTGTTCGCATCACGCGCCGCGTCGAAAGCAACGCGGTCTTTGCGACGCTGCCGCCGGCGCTGATTCCAAAACTCCAACGGGAATTTTTCTTCTATGTATTCGATGAGATGCAACCGGAAGTGCGCTGGATGACAAGCTTCGACACGACGGAAAACGACGTGCTTACATTCGCAGAGCTGCTTGCGCACCAAATCCGCAGCGCTTAGACTCGCCGTCGACGCGCGCGATCTGGCGCGCGATCATCGCGGCCTCGGGCGCTATGCGCGCGCGATTTTACGCCGCTTCGCGCGCCGCAGTGACGTGGAGCTCACGCTGGTGGTGCGTTGGGGGATGCCGTGGTCGGTTCGGCGGTCGCTCGCGGCGGCGCTGGGAAGCGCCAACTTTGAGATCGCCTCGCGTACGCCGCGTTCCAGCGCGCTCGTCTGGCACCCCTGGAACGGCATTTTCTTGCGCGGGGGTCCGCCGGAGGTCGCCACGATCGCGGACCTTGCCCCCTTTCGGTTCCCCGCAAGCGATGCAGCGCGTCGCAACCATCAGCAAGCACCGTTTCGCAACGCAATCGCGCGCGCCAAGCAGATCATCACGCTCTCTGAGTCCTCCAAACGGGATTTGATCGAGTTGCTCGCGGCGTCACCGGAACGCGTCGCAGTCACGCACCTTGGGGTGGACGAAACGTTCAGCCCAGGGCGTCCGGAGAATCTGCCCCTTGCGCTGCGCGCACGTCCGTATTTCTTCTTTGTCGGCGACCCGCACGAGACGCGCAAGAATTTCGCGCTGCTCTACCGCGCTTTTTCGCGCGCCTGGCCAAGAGGCGACGGGCCTTCGCTGGCAGTCCTCTGCGCCCGCAATCCTGGCCTGCGCGGCGTCGTTCATCTCACTCTAGACACCGAGGACGTCCACAACACGGTCAACACGCGGCTGCGTTCGCTGTATCGCGGTGCGCTCGCAACGACGGTCCCTGCACTGTACGAGGGCTTCGGCCTGCCGGCCATTGAGTCGATGGCTTGCGGGACGCCGGTCGTTGCGTCATTGGCCAGCTCCTTGCCCGAAATCGCCGGCGACGCGGCTCTCCTGGTAAACCCAAACGACGAATCGGCCTGGATGGAGGCGCTGCAGCGGATCGCCGCGGATCGCTCCCTGCGCGATAGCTTGCAGGAGCGTGGCCTGCAGAACGCGCGTCGCTTTACGTGGGAGGCCTGCGCCGAACAGACGCTAGCGATCTTAAAGGAAGGCGCCGAGCTTTAAGGCCTCAGCAGCCCGTAGCGCGTGGCCTCGAACCAGCGCAGCCGCCAACGCTGCTCATAGTTGAGGTTCAGGAGCGCATTCTTCGCGCGCTGCGACGCGGACTGGTGCCCCCGGATCGCTTCTTCGATCCGCTGAAAATGCGCGGCCCGGCTCAATTTCTCGTAGGTGATGATCGGCCGCGCCGGCTCCGGATGCATGCCTTTAAACCGGATCACTCGGCGCCAACGCGCCGCAAAATGCGGGTTCAGCTCGGTAAAATCGCCCTGAAGGTCCGCTGCCCGCGCGATTTCTGCGGGCAGTGCATTGCCCGTTTGTCCCAGAGCGGCATACTGCGCGCCCTGGCGCGTATCTTCCAAGAATGGCGACACGTGACCGTAATGCGCGTACACATAGGGAACGGCGACGCGCTTGCCGTCTAGGCCGGCCAACCGTTCGTGGACGTCGCCCTCCCACCGGCCACCTGCTCTCCAGCGAAAAAACATCATGCGCCGTTCGATCGACAAGTACCAATCGAACGATTTGAAAAAATGCCGGGTATAGCCGTCCACGAACGCCACTGAGCGCGGCAGTCGAACCAGATTCCTCGCTACACGTCCAAGGCATGCATCGTGCACTTCATCGCCGTCGATGAAGGTAACCCACGTGCGATCGTTAGCGGCGCGATCCAAAGCCAAGCAGGCATTGCGAGCCGCCGCAAAACTCGAGAAGCTCGTACGATCCAGCGTCATGCGCCCGCCCCGAAAGAACGCGCTCGCCTCTAAAGCCGCGAGGTTCGGCGCCAGTTCGCCGAGGCCGGAGTTCTCGTTCACAAAGATGCGCTCCACGACAGGCTCGATGCTGGCCAGCATGGCGGCTAAGAACGGCTCGGCTTTCGCGCCGACGATCAAGTGTGCGACGATGCGCGGCATGGCCGGAGTATTCCTTAGCGGTCGGAAAAGGAACCCCCCAGCAGGGCGCGCGAACGAGCGCGCGTGAAGGTTCCACTCGGCGTGTCCTTGCCAATCGCGGCGTTGCTGTTTTTCGCGTTCGCTCCGCTGGCCGCGAGCGCGGCCCCCGGCGGGGTTCGCGCACCGGCGATCGGCCACGAGGCGATGCCGCAACACATGCCGATCCTGCGCTCTGGTCCCTCGGCGTTGACCGGGTCGCACGGCTCCACGGCTGAGCCTGCTGAACGTGCCAACTCGCGTCCCTCGCCCGGCGTGCACTCGGTCCAGCCCGTGATCGAATCGCCCGTGCCGGCACGGCGTCCATTTTTGCCCTGGTGGTTCCGCCGCCGCCCGATGGCGGCTCCCGAACTACCGCTCGCCTGAACCACATCCATCTCTGCTCGGGCCTCTTATGCCGCTCGGAACGCGTCTTGCTGGTCGCTTCGCGCTATCCGAATCGCGCGCAACCGCTCTGGAACCTGCCCGGCGGACGTCAGAACGAGCGCGAGTTGCTCAGCGCGGCTCTCGCGCGTGAATTTGCCGAAGAAACCAGCCTCGTGATTTCGGTCGGGCAGCTCCTCTATGTCAGCGAATCATACGACGGCGATACCCATTTCACGAACGTCACCTTCGAGGTCGCCAGTGAGGGCGAAGCTCGCATTTCAGAGCGTGATGCCCACGTCGTAGCGCTCGATTGGGTCCCCTACGCGGAGTTATCGAGTCGCTTGGAGATCGCCGTCGTGCGGGAACCGTTGATGGCGCATTTGCGGGGCGAGAGCAGCCGGTACTTTGGTTATGCGAAAGCCGGTATCTCGATCGTCTTTGCCGACTGAAGCCAGTCGCGGCGCTCGAGCACGTGGTGGAGCACGTCGACCGCACGGCCGCCGACCGAAGCGCCCTTGCGCACGAGAACCCCGTCGCGAAAGCCAAGCTGTTCGAGCAGACGGCGCGAAGGGCGGTTTTCTGAGACGCAATACGCGCTGATGCGCTCGAGGCTCGCGCGCTCGAACGCCTCATGCAGCAACGCCCGCACCGCTTCCGTCGCGATACCCCGATTGCGCACCTCACGCACGACCGTGTAGCCGATCTCCCCGGCATCATCGCGCTCACACAAACGCAGCGAAATCCAGCCCGCCGGGCGGCGCATCCGGTGGAGATAGATCAGCCACTCAAATCGCCCGACCGCGCCCGGCCGTAGACGCGGCGGTCTTCGGCCGACCATAGCGGTAAATACACCGGCTCGTAGATTCGGAAGGTCCTGAAACGTGCGCAGCTCGGGCGCTTGCATGAGGCGCCAGAGCACACCGGCGTTGTGCGTGGTCACAGGCGTCAGGCGCAGACGTTGCGTTCGAATCAGTCTCATCGCGTAAAGCGCTCACGCCTTCAGCGCGATCGCTACGACCGCCTTGTCATCCGCGCCCAGCGCGTGAAGCGAGTTTAGGAGGGCGCCGGATGAACCTTGCAACTGCACTGGCGGCCGGGCATCGCGCCGAAGTCGATTTTTCAGGCACCGTCGCGAGCACGCCGCGGTTCTTCTTCGGAACGCGCACGCGCTGCGAGCACGAAGCGTTCGTTGTACGCGCGCCCCAAGGGTCGGTTGACGTCATCGACAACGTCGGCTTAGCGCCGCCAATTAAGGTTCAGCCCGGTGATTGGGTTGCCGTGCGCGGCGAGTTCGTCCAGGACTCGCACGAAGCGATCGTTCATTGGACGCACCACGATCCCACCCACCGCCACGTCGATGGATTCATTCGCTTCCACGGGCAGACTTACGCTTAGCATCCTTGTGCATGCCTAATAAGGCGGGGATCGTCACGAAGCCATAGCCGCGACCTTTGAGTTCGTCGACGATCAGCCGAGTCGCCTCGATATCCGCGCCTCGATCGCAAACCCTCGGCGGGAGGTGGCGCTCGGTGCACAATTGGCCACGGTTTCCGTCGTGCAAGACGATGATCGAGCCGTCCTTGACCCGCGCGGTGACGCGCCGCGCAATCGTCTGTGCGCTCGGATACTCCCAGTCGCGCGGCAGCGGTACCGACCACATCACGACCGTATAGCCGAGCCTGCGCATTTCATCGAGAACCAGCCAATCACGCGCCCCAAACGGCGGGCGCATCAGCCGGCTCCGAACATGCACCGTCTTTTCAAGAGCATCGTCCGTGCGTTGCATCTCCGAGCGCAACGCGCTGCGCGGCAGCAGGACCAGGTGCGCATGATCCCAGGTATGGTTGCCCACCGCGTTTCCTTGTGTGACGATGCGGCGCACGGTCTTTGGGTAGGCGACGATGGCGCGGCCGACCAAGAAGAACGTCGCGTGCACTCTTTCATGCGCGAGCACGTCTAAAATCCGATCCGTATAGGGCGGATTGGGACCATCATCGTAGGTCAATGCGACGACGCGCTGATCGTCGGGACCACTGACGAGGGTCTTACCGAACCACTGATTGCCCGGATCCTCGAAGAGTTTGTACCCCGCGTACGCGATCACCACGATCAACACGACGATCACTGTGGCTCCCACTCCATAACGCCGCAGCATAGCCTTCATCGATGCGCGCGCACCGCAGCTTGCACGTCGGCGACCTTGGCGCGGAAACCGGGGGTGCCAAAACCGCGAAAGTCGGCTACAAGCGTTTCGTACCGTTTGTCCGCTAGGGACGTGCCGGACAGATGCACCAGACTCGGCGTGGGCTTGTTCTTATCGAGATGGATTTCGTACTGCCGGCCGGCGGTCGTTGCCCAGTAGTGCGGGTCGGTGAAGGTGATCGTTCGCGAACCATGCTGGTTCTGCACAGTTTGCGAAACGTAGAGCGTGTAGTGCGCATTTTTGTCGCCGCGCGGCGGCCGGTCCGTGATCTTCCAAATCCCGTCGGCAACGATCCGCTCGAAAAAAAACGGCACGGTGAACGTCTGCACCGGCGGGGTGGTGATCGTGTACATCTTCCCATTCGTGCCGGTGATGCGATAGGTCGATGTTGAGCGGCCGTTGTCGTCGGCCATCCGGTACTCTTCGCTTGCGATTGGGCCGGAATCGTACGTGACCCGCATGCCCAGATGCAGGACGCTCGCAGAATTGGCGACTCTTTGGGTCGCACGATACCGCGCGCTTTCCGGCCTTACGAAGAAGAGAAGCCAGCCCGCAACGACCGCCGCCACGGCCGCTAACGTGAGGATCAAAGGGAAACTCAAGCGTGGCAACTATCGCTCGTCCAAAACTTTGTTGACCAGCGCATCGGCGAGTTTGTTTTCTTCGCGGCGTACGTGCTGCACGTCGACGCGGCTGAATTGGGCGAGCAGAGCCTTGGCCCGCCGATGCAAGGGACGCAGATTTTCGTGCTTCACGCGGTACTCGCCGCTGAGCTGCCGGACCACGAGCTCGCTATCCAGCCGCACCGCCAAGTGATCAACACCCAGCTCTTTAGCCGCGGCAAGCCCGTCCAGAAGAGCCGTCCACTCCGCAACGTTGTTGGTGGCCACGCCGAGGTAGCGGCCGATCTCGCGGAGCACCGCCCCGTCAGGAGCGACGAGCACCGCGCCCGAGGCGGCGTGCCCGGGATTGCCGCGCGAGCCGCCGTCGGCAAAGAGCGTCGCCTCCACCGGCCGCTTCTTCGCCGCTATGGTTTGGCTTGCTTTTGGAACCCCAGCGCCAGCGAGTTGATGCAGTACCGCGTGCCCTCCGGGCCTGGTCCGTCATCAAATACATGCCCCAAATGCGAGTCGCATCGCTGGCAACGAACCTCCGTGCGCCGCATCCCGAGGCTGTCGTCCTCAAGGAGCCGTACGTTTTTTCGGCTGTCGGGATGCGTGAAGCTCGGCCAGCCGCAACCGGAATCGAACTTGGCCTCAGATGCGAACAACGGCGTACTGCAGGCGCCGCATACGTACATGCCGGTTTCCTTATTGTGCAGCAGAGCGCCGCTAAACGGCGCCTCGGTGGCGGCCTGCCGCAGGACGGCGTACTGTTCGGGGGCTAATTCACTGCGCCATTGCGGGTCGGTCTTTTGGATCTCGGGAGTCGTCTTTTCCATCACCCCTAAAGACCCGCCGCGCGAAAATCGGATGCGAGCGGTCTTCTCTTAATAAATTAGTTGACAAAGCCGCCGGTACGCTTTATACTGCTCCTAAAGAATTAGTTGGGGGTAGCGTGGCGCGCAAAAAGTCTAAAACGTTGACGGAAGCCGAGCTTCGGCTAATGGAGATCCTCTGGCAAAAGGAGCACGCGACGGTGAGCGAAGTCACCGCATCGCTGGGCGCGCCGCCGATCGCCTACAACACCGTCCTGACGACCCTGCGCATTCTCGAGCAAAAGGGATTCGTAAGGCACGAGGAAGAGGGCCGGGCGTTTATTTACATTCCGCGGGTCCGGCGCGAGGAGGCATCCAGAACGGCGCTCCACCAGTTGCTCAATCGCTTCTTCGATGATTCTCCGGGCGCACTGGCGCTCAAGCTCGTCGAGAATCAGCAGCTCGACAAAACGGAGCTCTTGCGATTGAAAGAACTGATCGAAAAGTACGAAGGCGAAGGCGAATGAACGTTGTTCAGGTCGCCGTGGCGGTACTTCTCAACAGCCTATGGGAAGATGCCCTCCTCGTCTTGGCCGTTTGGTTGCTCCTGAAAAACATCCGCGTCAACGCCAGCACGCGCTATTTTAGCTGGCTGGTCACCTTGATAGCCGCGGTTTTGCTCCCAATTTTGACGACGATTCCTCAGGTGTCCGTGCCCCATGCGCCGACGCACGCGATTCGCAACTTCGTTCCACAACGCACGGGGCCGGTAACTTTTCAGAACGCCGACGCCAACCCGCGTGCGCGCTCTAGAGCGCCAGCTTCCCCCGCTCTGGCCGCGAGCAATGTCGTCAACCGAATGCATTTTCCCGATCGTTTGCGCGTGATGATGCCGACTTGGCTCGCCAAGGCGGTGTTTGCAACCTGGGCGGCGCTGGCGTTGCTGATCACGCTGCGGCTGGCTTTGGATCTTTACCGGCTGGAGCGGCTAAAACGCGAGGCGCTGCCGCTGCCGTTTGCGCTGCGCGATCAAATGGCGCGCTGGGTCGAGGCCGCCTACGGTCCATCCCGACAGGTGCGCATCTGCGTTTCCGATCGGATCGAAGTACCGGTCGCAGTCGGCCTCTTCGATTCGATGATCCTTCTGCCGGCGCGGCTGTTGCAGCAGCTTTCCGCGAATGAAGTGGACCGCATCAGCCTGCACGAGCTGGCGCACTTACGGCGTGCGGACGACTGGACGAATTCCCTGCAGCGATTCGCGCAGATCGCCCTCTTCTTCAACCCTGCGATCCGCTTCATCGGCGCACAGCTCGATCTCGAGCGAGAAGTCGCGTGCGATGACTGGGTGCTTGCCCTGACTGGTGAGATTCGGCCCTATGCTAGCTGCCTGACCAAGATGGCCGAACTTACGGCGTGGCCTCACCGCGCGCTCGCGGCGCCCGGCGTCTTCGCGACGCGCAAGGGGATTTCGGTTCGCATCGAGCGTCTGCTCAACAAGCATCGCAACGCCCGCGTCAACGTCGCGTATGCCGTGCCGGTGAGCGTCGCCGTTGCGCTGGCGCTGTTGTTTGTCTTCGCAAATGTCGTGACGCCGGTTATCGCGTACGCGCCCGAACCGGCGCTCACCACCCTCCCGGTAATTGCAGTTCACAAGCCGGCGCCCGCGGTCGCCGCGCTTGCGCCGTCCTCGCCGGTGCCGCAGCCGGTACGAACAGTCGTGCACACAAGAACGGTCGTCCACACGAGAACGGTCACGAAAACAATTATCGTCCACAAGACGCAGCTTCATCAGGCAGGTAACGTTGCGCCGGTGCAGACCCACCAAAAAAACATGCACGTCAACGTGCCAAGCATCGACGTCGAGGTGCCCGCCGTGCAGGTGAACGTGCCCGCGGTTCACGTCAACGTTCCGGCGATCCACGTGCACGTGCCCGCGATGCATATCGGCGTACCTGGAATAGATCAGCGCGTCGCAGCGCACGCCGGAAGGTCGTGCACCGGATGTGACTTCTCCAATGTCAATTGGCCCGGACGCGATCTCAGCAACCGCTCGTTTTCGGGCACGGATTTTAGCCACGCGAACCTCGCCGGCGCCAATTTCAGCCATTCGCAACTCTCGGGCGTCAACTTCGAGGACGCGGACCTCGGCAATGTGAACTTCACGGGTGCTTCGCTTTCAGGCTGCAATCTGCAAGGCGCCAACATTCGCGGCGCCCGCTTCGACCATGCGAACATCTCCGGATGCGACGGCGTGAACCCACGTTCGCTCGATCAGGCGCAGTTGCGCCAATGGGTGACGCAGTGTACGGGCTGCGATTTTCAGGGCGCGGATTTCCACGGCATGGATCTCCGTGGACTTCACATCACCGGCGCTGACTTCAGCCGCGCCGACTTTCGGGGCGCAGATCTCTCAGGCTCCGCTTTTTCAGGCGTCGACTTCAGTCGAGCGATGCTCTCGGGAGCAAGAGTGCGTGGCACGCATTTCAGCGGCTGTGACTTCAGCCGAACCGACCTAAGAAGCGTCGATGTGGGCGAGGCTTCAATCGTCGGCAGCGATCTTTCAGAGGCCATCCTGAGATAACGCTGGTCCTCTTCGATTCTTACGAACTTTGCCGCACGGCAAAGCCCTAGTTTCTTGCGGCCGAAAATGCCGCCCGGAGGCAGAACAAAATGGAATCCTCGGCCAAGGCAATCGTGTTCATCATGGCGATACTCGTCGTGCCCGTCGGCAGTGCTGCACTCGCGGCGAGCGATAGCCCCGGCGTGCTCACCAACTGTACCGGCTGCAATCTCTCTAACGTCGATTGGCATGGCAAGAGCCTGCGGGCGCTCGGGCTGGCCGGCGCAAATTTCTCGGGCGCTAACCTGCAAGGCAGCGACCTGCGCGACGCGCACTTTGCCGGCGTCGATTTTCAAAATGCCGACCTGCGAGGTGCCGACCTGCGAGGCGCAAGCTTCGCCGGCTGCGATCTACGCGGAGCGCGCCTGCACGGTGCTAGACTCGACGGAGCGCACTTTGCCGGAATCGACTTGCAGCGCGGAGCGCTAGATGCGCTCGATGCAACGGCAGCTCGAGCGATCTTGAGCGATTGCGCGGGCTGCAATCTCAAGGGGGCGAATTTGGCAGGTCGCGATCTGCGCAACATTCGGCTCGCCGGCGCCGACTTAACGGACGCCGTGCTCGAGAATGCGGACCTTCGCGGCGCTCGGCTCGCAGGCTGCGACTTAAAGCGCGCGCGAGCCCGCGGCGCAAAGCTGCAAGGCGCAGGTCTTATCGGCTCAAACGCATCCGGCGCCGACTTTACGAATGCCGTGCTTGACGACGCGGCGCTGTGCTACGAACAGGACGGAAAAATCGGCTGCACGGATCTTTCCGGCGCGAACTTGCGCGGCGCCACGCTGCGCCGCATCCGCCAGTGTTCGAGCAATGCTCGCGACGAAACGTGCAATGTTATCGTCTCCCCTCAACTTTTGCGAGACTTAGCTCACGCGAACCTCGCCGGCGCAATCACGAACTAAGGACTGCTTTAGGCCTTCTTCGCTTTTTGGGTCGCCGTGAACCACCCCGAGAACCAAGCGATGCCGGCAAAACCCAAGACCAAGATTTCGCGCTGCACGCCACGCCGGTTGATGAATCCATGCATCCGAAGATTCCGCTTGATATAGTAAGGAGCGTACAGGTCTGACGCTCGGGTAATCGGGCGCCCGAGCTCACGATGTTCTCGCGCGACATAGAACAGATTCACGCCGGAAGCGGCAAGCACAAACAGGATAATTAAGACGTGCCAAGCCTTTAGCGTCACACTGAGTAGTACAATACCGCCTGAGCTCGTGCCTTTTCCAGCGGAAAAGTTCTACCAGCTCGTCGACATCCCGGTCTCGAGATGACGGCTGCGGCGAGTTCATTTCGTCGTCTTCCGGCATGGTATAGTGAGACCGGAGGGCAGCGCATGATCCAGTTCCTTGCCCGCCGCTGGTGGGCATTTCTGATTCGCGGGCTTGCCGGAGTGATATTCGGTATCTTAGCGTTCTTGTGGCCGGGCGTTACGCTGGTCGCTCTCGCGATTTTCTTCGGCGCCTACGCGCTCGTGGACGGTGTCTTCGCGCTTATTGCGGCATTTTCAAGTCAAGGTGCGGCTCACCGGGGGTGGCTGACTTTGGAAGGCGCCTTGGGCATCATTCTTGGAGCGCTCGTTTGGATGTATCCGCTTTACAGCGCCGCGCTGCTTGTGTATTTCATCGCCGGTTGGGCGATTGCTACCGGCATCATCGAGATCGTCGCGGGAGTGCGCTTGCGCGCCATCATCGGCAACGAACTCCTCTATATTGTCGCTGGAATCGCCTCAATAGTCTTCGGCGTGCTGGTGCTGCGGAATCCCGCGGCCGGCGCCATAGCGGTCGTCTGGCTGATCGCGTCGTACGCAATCATTTTCGGATTGCTGCAGATCGCCCTAAGCCTCAGACTCAAGGCGATCGCATCACCGCCTACGCAAGGCGCATCAGTGCCAAAAAGTTAGGGCGTTTTCCTCGTACGCGTTACGGTTGTTGTAGCCCATTTCCGTTGTTGTAGCCGTAGCCATTGTTGTAGCCGTAGCCGTTGTTGTAGCCATAACCGTTGTTGCCGTTGCCTTGAAGCGTACACTGGTTGTCGCTGCAAGCAACGGTCTGTCCATAGTTCCCCGGATACCACGTTACGCCGCTGCCGGCGGCGACGACGTGACCGTCTTTATAGACAGCTGAACCATCGGGAAGGTAACCGACGAGCGTGTTGGCGACTTGACGCTTGTGTTGGACGTTAAGTTCGGTTGCCAAAGCCGCAGCAGCCGCCACGCCCACAATGAGGCGCGTCGTTGCCGCGGAATCGGCGCGTGCGGGTTGAACGGCCGTGCCCGCAACGACGGCGACAAGCGCGAGCGAAGCAAGTGTGGGCCGAAGAAAGTTCTTGTTCATGCATTTCACTGTAGGGCGCATTTCTGCGAACAGGCTGTGAAAACAAAGTAAAGCAATGCCTCGGATTTTCGCCCTTTTTTCGCCGCCGCATGTGAGCGTTTTCTCAGCAAATTCGCAGAATGCCTGACTCTCCGAATATTCGCAGGGTCCTCAGCTACGATTGCACCATGAAAATTTTTACAAGTGTGCAAGAGGCCCTGCGCCAGGGTTACACCATCTACGATCGCACGGCGACCGGATACTTAGCACGCATTAAGACGACGAGCGGCCTTTGGGCTTTAGCCCTGATCAACGTCAAAGGCTAGTGCCGAAAGCTGAAAACGCCTCGACGGGGAAAATCCAGGCTAACCTGCAAACCCGTTGCGGGGGTCAGTCTTATGAAAAGGTCTCTCGTTCTCGGCGTCGCGTGTGCAAGTCTCTTGATACTCGCCAGCAGAGTCCCCCTTTCCGCGACAGCGTCTCGCTCGCCGTCGGCGTTGAGCGCCTTCAGAAACGCCTGGGCCGCGGTCACGGCCTACAACGCGACCATCACGATATTCGAACAGAAAGGCGCGAACGTCCAGAATGTGGTCTTCAAGTATACATTCCGTAAGCCATTGACCGTGACCGTGGATGTCGTCGGAGGCCCCAACAACGGCGTGTCGCTCCAATGGAGCGGAGGAACCACGGTGAGCGCGCACCGATCGGGTGCCGCCGGAATGTTCAAAAAGACGCTCTCGCTGCACGATCCTCAAGTAACCACGATCCGTGGCTCGTCGATCGATGAGCTAAGCTTCAATCAGATCCTCGCCCACGCCCAAGGTACGCCCGGGACAATCTCTCAAGGACCCGGGGCCACGATCAACGATGTCCCAACTGAAGCCGTAACGCTAACCCCCGCTCATCCGGCGAGCAACGCTGGATATACGCGAGAGATCGTTGAGATATCAAAGACCACGCACTTTCCGTTGCGCGTTTTGGGATACCAAGGCTCGACGCTTGTGCGCAAGATCGACTTCGTGGACGTCACGCTTACGCATTGAACCGACCGATTTCGGGATCGCGTTAAAAAGAGCAGAGCCCTCCGCGCGCGCCCCGAGCAATCGGGGCGTGTTTTTTTGCTTCCAAATGATTCAGGATCAAATCGATAAGAGCAAAGGAGCCCCGCACACGTGGAGTATTTTCGAAGATGCCGCTGAACCTATGCCTGCACGAGTTGGTCACCAACGCCGATTACGTTCTTCAGCCGTATATTTACGGACTTCTGAAGGAAGAGCCGAAGGCGACGCACTTCATCGCCCGAATTTCGCGATGAGAGCCCAGAAAGGAACAAGCGATGTTAAAGGTCGGCGATAGAGTCTTCATTGATGGAACGAAGGAAGAGGGCACGGTCAAACAAGTGCATCCGCACGAAATCGTCGTGCGCGTAAAGACGTCTCAAGGGCACGAAGAGCGAAAATATGCCCACGAAGATCTGCGCCTCGACCCGACGTTGGACGAAGTGTCAAAATTTGTCGACCATTAGCCGACGATAATCAAATCAAATTGAAATATGCCGTTCGACCGCATCATCACGAACCACTCGCCGGGGTCAAGCTCGAAGGGTTAGCCCGCCACCCACCTGGCAATGATGAATGCAAATGCGGCGGCCACGCCGCCAATGGCCACTGTTTGTATTGCGGCGCGAATCCAAGAAACACCCGTTAATACGCCTTTTACCGCGCCGAACGCGAGGAGTGCAAGCGCGGTAACCATTGCTGATAGATACAGAGCGCGCGCGGATTCGCTAATGAACATGTACGGGAGCAGCGGCACCAATCCACCGATCACATACGATCCGCCGATAGTCAGCGCACTCACTGGTGCGCGCGCCTGATTGGGCTGCTCAAGCCCCAGTTCAAAGCGCATCATGAAATCGACCCAGCGCTTTCGGTCGGTGGTAAGTGCGGCCGTTACTTTGTGCGCATCTTCGTCGGCTAGGCCATACCCTCGAAAGATGCTGTAGACCTCGAAACTTTCTTCCGCAGGTACCTTTTCGACTTCTTCGCGCTCGCGCCGCTGCTCGCTCTGAAAGTGTTCTGCATCGGTCCGCGCGGCGAGATAACCACCGAGTCCCATTGAAATTCCACCTGCAGCAAGCTCGGCGAAACCTGCGGTAACAACAACGTGCGAGGCGGCAATTGCCCCAGAAATCCCGGCTGCAAGTGCAAATGGCACCGTCAGTCCGTCTGACATGCCAATCACGACATCGCGCACGGTCTCCGACGCGGTGAAATGCTGCTCGCGATGAAGTTTGGGTTGAGGCGTACTCCGGGGAATTCGATTCATTGACTTCCTCCGTAGCTCAGTGAGCGTGCGCCGGACCGCAGCCCACGCATCTGACAGCCTTCATCATTCTCTGGAGCTACCCCGTCCCGCGCGGTGAGGCGTCCGCGACATGCTCCCGGAGGACTCCGCGGATGAGCGGAGGAGCAGGCAAAGTAGCTTGCTTAGCTCCACGAAACGGAAGGCGATTGTGGCACGATGATGCACGTTGGTGTGGTCGGTCTTGGAAAGATGGGCAGCGCGATAGCGCGTAACTTACTCGCGCGCGGCTATGAGGTTTCTGTTTGGAACCGATCCGTGGGGGCGGCCGATGTCCTCGCCGGCCTTGGTGCGGCGTCGCGGAGCTCGGTCAAGGCGCTGATCGAAACAGTAGACGCCGTTATCGTCATGCTATGGGGCGACGCAGCAGCGCGCGAAGTGACCTTGGAGCAAGTTATTCCGGCAGCCCGCGCGCCGGAGCTAATCATTGAAATGTCGACGCTCTCGCCGGCAATGTATGAAACGCTCGAGAGTGCGGCGACCGGCCGCGGGGCAGAATTTCTCGCCGCGCCGGTGCTCGGCAGCGTCAATTTGGCGCAGCAGGGCTCACTGACGATTCTGGCCGGCGGTCGTGAAACGACGTTCGAACGCGCCCGGCCGTTGCTGGATTCACTCGGAACGACCGTGACCTACACGGGCTCCGTAAGTGCCAGTGGGTATCTGAAACTTGCGAACAACACTGTGATCGGGGTTGTGGCGGAGACGCTAGCTGAGCTGCTTGACTTGTGCGATCGCGCTGGGGTCGATCGCCGGCTCGCGGTCGAATCGATCGGCGGCGCGTTCGGGCGGGTCGCGAATTCGAAGATCCAGCAATTGCTGGATCGCGACTCCGAGCCGCGCTTCTCACTGAACGCGCTGCTGAAGGACCTTCTGCTCTCGCGCGAAGCGGCGCAATCGGTGCAGCACTGCATGCCTATTTTGGATTGTGTTCTGCCAGAAGTACAGCGCGCTGCCGCGAACGGCTTGGGCGACCGCGACTATATCGCGTTGGCACTCAAACCGGCTTTGTCGCGTCCGGCGAGCGCAGCGCACACAGACGTTTGAGGCCGCCTTGTATCACCTTTAACTGAACGCTATACTACCTGGCGTGCCATAGAATCGCAGCCGCAGGATCATGGTCAACCTTGCTAGTGGGAGCTTGGTAGCGCACTTGATTGGGGGAAGGGCTGATCAGTAGTCCCTACTGCCCCCTTGGCTGCGAGCGTCCCTGCAGAGCTCTATACGGAGAGTTCCACGTCGGTTGGAGCGCCATGCGGAATACGAGTGCTTAAAGAATCGCTTGTGGTAGAATGCGCCTATGAACAAACGGCCGCTCTATCTGTACGTAATCGGAGTCACTGTCGTATGGGCGGTTATTCTCGGTACCATGTGGTCCTTGGGCCACACCGCGAGTTTCCACACGTTCGCCTTGCTGTGTTTAGGTTTCGCGCTCGGGATGCTCGCCATGTACATAGCGGTGCATCTATATACATGGAAATAATGCAACGCTTGAGAGCACAAAAGATAAATGGCAGGCGTGACTTTACGGTTGAGCGCTAGCCATCCCATCCAACCCTTCGCGATGGTCCTAATGACCCGAGGTGGCGTTTAGCATAAGGAGGAATTGTGAGCAGGTATCATTTTAGTGACATATCGCCTCGTTAGCGTTGCGCGGTTAGCGCTCGCGGGCACCGTTCTGAACCGAGAGCTCCCAGCGATACCCGTCCGGATCGTGAAACCACAGGCCCATATGCGGCGAGCCCGGCGCTGTGGGGCCGATCTCGTCGCCCGGATCTTCCAGTTCTACGCCGTTTTTCTTCAGCATCTCGAGCGCTTCGTGTAGCGCGCGCATACTGTCGAGGTAAAACGACATGTGGTCAATCGTGTCC